>ERZ791765.167-NODE-167-length-88582-cov-11.377964_pt1 | contig 88582 bp, 79 predicted proteins | sample MGYA00509949_ERZ791765 | MGnify/ENA primary metagenome ERZ791765 (study PRJEB30046, sample SAMN00791980) | human gut metagenome | study: EMG produced TPA metagenomics assembly of the A metagenome-wide association study of gut microbiota in type 2...
GGACCGAGAGGTCCCATTTTTTTGGTCTGTGCGTTTATCCGTGATTTTTCTGAAAATAAAAGTTGACATAGGATAAAAGAGGGGCTATTAGAATTTGATTGTTTTCTTTGAATAATTCGATTCTTAAGAAAAATAGTTTTTTTGAATTTGCTTATTAATATGCAAATGCCTGAGAGCATTAGTCGAAAAGAGATTATTGCTTGCAGACTTAGGTGCAGTCTGGGTTCTCATTTTTCAGGAATTTCCCGTCCTTTTGTAGAAGACGTGGAATTTATCGCCCCGTTGAACTATCTCTTAAGAAATCTTAATGCTAAAATTCATGCCAAGAGGTTCTTAAGCCCCCGGGATTTTAAGAAGATAAATAACTACCCCTCTTACTCGAATGTATCTTGACTTTGGAGTACCAAATGAAGGTCTTTAACAGACGTAACGTATTGAAAGGCGGTTTAGTTGGCTCTATGGCAGCCGGTTTTGCTTCTTTCGTGGGCGCTTCCCACGCAGCAGAGCCAGCAGCAAAGGCACCCGCCCAGAACGATAAAAATACTTATGACGTGATCGTGCTCGGGGCCGGTCCTGCCGGATTGGTCACTGCCATCGCCGCTAAGCAGGCTGGTGCAAAGAAAGTAGTTGTATTCGAAAAACGCGACCGTCCCGACGGGAACGCTATTTTTGCTTTGGGCTCCGTTTGCGGCTGGGGCTCTCGTCATCAGAAAGAGCAGGGCATCAAAGATACTGCCGACGATTTCTACGCCATGATGATGGACGTTTCCAAACAGATGGGCGATAAGGCTTTGAACCGCACTTACACTGATAACATTTCCGCCGGTATTGACTGGCTGGAAAAAGATATCGGCGTTAAGTTCGGCAAGATTCGTCCGATGCCGTATCCGCGTCTCGGCCGTACCTGTCGTGTTGACGGCGAAGGTCTCACAGGCGGTGCACAGCTCGTTAAGAAACTTCTTGCGGCTGCCGCTAAAGAAGGTGTTGAAGTTAAGTTCGAGCACAAAGGTATTGAACTTCTTCATGACGACAAGATGCGTGTTACCGGCGTGAAGATTCAGACACCGGCAGGACAGGAAGAATACTTCTCCAAGGGCGGCGTTGCCATTGCAACCGGCGGCTTCTCTGCCAATCCTGAAATGGTCGATAAATACATCGGCGGCTGGGCTACCCGCATGGTGCTTCGCGGCTCCAAGTCCACAACTGGTGAAAACATTTCCTTGACGCTTCCTCTGTATGCTAAGTGCGTCAACATGGACCAGTTCCATGCCGGTCCGATTATCGGTGCAACCCACGTCAATCCTGCTGACGTTCTGAACTCCGGTTATGGTATTCAGGTCAATACTTCCGGTGATCGTTACATGGATGAAAACAACACCTATGTGATTAAAGCTAGAACCACAGCTCAGAAGACACTGGATAACACCGGCTGGGTCATCGTCGACTCGACATGCCCGGTGCTCGACAAAGTTATTCCTAAATTCGATATGCTGAACAGCCCGTACGGTAAGGCCAACACGATCGAAGAAGTCGCTAAACAGGCAGGTTTGCCTCCGGCCAAGATTGTGGCGCTTGTTAAGGAATACAACGATGCAGTCAAGAACGGTACGTTGGGCAAGATGAATCCGCCGAACACCTACAAGAAACCGCATCTGATTGAAAAAGCTCCGTTCTATGCTGTGCCTCTGCAGGGCGGTATGACCGCTACATTCGGCGGCCCGCTGATTAACACGAAGGCTGAAGTTCAGAACTTAGACGGCAAGACCATCCCCGGTCTCTATGCAGTCGGCAACTCCTCCGGCGGTATCTTCTTCCATAACTATGCCGGCGGCGCTCAGTTAGGCGCAGCCACCGTATTCGGAAGAATTGCCGGTAAAGAAATGGCTCAGAGAGCCGCAGCTGCAAAGTAAGAGGAGATCAAAAATGAAAAAAACATTACTCGTTTTAGCTTCCGCTCTTTTCGGAATGAGCGTCGGTCTTTCCGTCTATGCAGCTGACCAGGCACCTGCCGCTGCTGCTCCTGCTGCTCAGGCCAAGACACTGGGACAAATTCACGGTGCTATGTGGCCGAAAAGCAAAGACGGCTATGTCACCAAGTATCAGTGCATGCAGTGCCACGGTGACTATGACAAACTGGCTAAACAGACAGCCGATCTGGTTCCCAATCCCCATCATTCTCACTTGGGTCAGGTGAACTGCGAAGACTGCCATAAGGCCAATTTGTCTAAACCGGTTCTGATGTGCAACCAGTGCCATAACTTTACCATTCGCAAGGATGGCAAACCGATTGAGCTGGCCAAGTAATTTAGTCTCTGACTAAAACAGAAAATCCCGCAGTTCCTAAAGAACGAGCGGGATTTTCTTTGTCCGGAGATTTCTTAGAAAAGACGGACGCCGTTTGCCGTCAAAATCAAATCGCCGTTCGGCGTGAGTGTCGGAACGATTTCAGTTGCATAAACTCCTTTGCCTTCGCTTAAGTAAGAGTTGCGAGGCAATGCCATGAGCGCAAACTGTCCGAGGCCGCCGTCGGATGTCTGAAGTCTGAATTTCACAGATCCCAAAGTATTGCCTTCGGGTTGCTTTTTAAGCTGTCCGCTGAAAGAAAGGCTTTCTTTGCCGACTTTAATCTCAGAGGGTTCAACCGCGGCCCAGGTTTTACCGGCAAGGATGCCGTTTCTTAAGATCTCTTCGGCCTGAGCTTCGTTTATAGGCTCAGGAGAGCAAATGAGCGGGAAGTTAGTGCAGAAGTTTGTTCCGAAAGCCTCTTGCACCAAGAAGTCAAAGAGCAGAGGTTCGGGCGGAAAATGTGCTGTTAATCCGGTATTCCAGCTGTCAATGCCGACCTTTAAGAAACCACCGACTTTCAGGTGATCAAAAGTGATTTTGATGCCTTCGGTAATTTCAGATTTGTTTTGGCTTTGGTTGATAGAAACCAAAGTCTTTCCGATAGTGAACTGTGTACTGCTGTCTCTGTAATCGATTCCGCTCACCGAAAAAGACAGAGCAGCGGCTTTGAGATTTCCGCCTTTGACAGAAAATTTAAATTCCGGATTACTTAGAGCAACGTTGCTTTCTTCTGAGGCCAAAGAGAAGATGTCTGTCTTGACGGAAGAATCAAGATTTTCAATAAGCAGGCTGCCGTCCGCCTGTTTTACTAATTTCGGGAGGGCTTGGGACTGAATCGCGCCGATTTTAAAGGTTTCGCCGTCAACGGTTGTTTCAACGGCTTTGCTGCTGAAGACGAATAAATTCGGAATAAAACGATAGTTAAAAGAAGTCTTCAGCACCGGTTGTGCGGCTTCAACGACTTTCTTAAAAACTTCATTGCCTTCTCCCTTAATCGTGATCTCGCTTTCAGGGGACCATCCGAACTTTACTTTGCCGGGAAGCGTGACGGTATCCTTATCTTTCGGCTGGGCATTTTTATTGAGAACGATAAATTCTTTGCTGAAGAAACCGTTGTCGGTGATGTTCACTTTGACGGACTTCCATTCACTGCCCAAATACTTGGGAAGATCGGATGCGTATTCTTGGAATTTTTGGCCCTGGTAATAAACCAATCCGCCGTAAGCGCAGGCATAGACCGCGGCACAAACTGCTACCGCGGCAGCGATCTTAGATGAAAACATTTTGACCTTTATGAGAGTAAATACGTACTGAACGGAGTATATCTAACTTGGTCGAAAGTGTTTGATTAGTCGACGAGTTCGCCGCCTGTGTTGTTATGCCATCCTTCTGCCGGATCAGGAGCGTTCGGCTCGTCGGAAGAATCATCGGGAACGCCAAAAAATTCCTCTAATGAGACTTTGTCCTGGATTTTCTTCATGCACTGATAAAAGAGCTGCTCATTGAGCTCGTGCAGACCGATACCGTCGCCTTTAATTGTGTAGTCCCAGCGGCTTAATTCGAAAGGCTTCTTCTTGTATTCAGATTGAGGAGAATCGGACAGAAGGCCGGACTGAATAAAAACATTTTCTTCAGTGAGTGTGGAAGAAACTTTATGGTTTGCGGAATTAATGAAAGTGATACGCATCTTGCCGATTTTGCGCTCGGTCCAGCGAACCGTCGGAATAATCGGAAGGTAGCGCATGCCTATATCTTCCATTGTGTCGGAGATTTCGATATAGACTGCGCCGTCCAAGCCGCGGTCGGTAATGAGTGCGATTCCGTTTTTCTCCAGTAGATCAACCATCTCTTTACGAGTTTCATCTGCAAACAGCCATTCGAAGGAGTCTTCAAGCGTGCCTTCCTTGCCGGTGTCGATGCCTTGGACGATGACCCGAAGATGAAGCGTAAGGTTAAGAGGGACGGCGGGGCGTCTGAGTTCGGATTTTTCTACAAGCTTGGCATTGACATCGAACCAGCCGTGCTTAGGAGAAGAGATGGAAGCGGTTGTGCTGGCGATGCCTAACAGCGTGCATCCTTGAAGCAAGGTTGCAGCGACGAGAAGGGAGGCAGCCAGAACTCTCATACCTAAATTCCGTAAATGACTTTGCCATATTAACCGAAAGGTCCTGAACAAGCGTTCAGAAATGTCTCAGACTGCGTGGAGAACACGTGAAAAGAGATCGGGGAGATTAAATGTTACTCTTTAACTAATTGAAATATAAAGATAATTTATTCAGAAAATTATCGGGAGAGAAAAAAGGAAAAGCCTCAGATCCGAAAACCTGAGGCTTGGAATTTTGGCGGAGTGGACGGGACTCGAACCCGCGACCCCCGGCGTGACAGGCCGGTATTCTAACCAACTGAACTACCACTCCATTTGTCTCTCCGTTCGCTCGCGCTGTCGAAGAGATCAAAATTCTACCTAAATTTCGAAAAGGTGCAACTCAGAATCAATTTCACTTGTAAAAGTTTATTGCCGGGTGTACTTACCAATCGACTTAGTTCATGGAAACAAGAAAACGAAGACGAAAAAACGCACAAAGAAAGCTGTCGTAAAAGAGGCTCACCGGTAAGCAAATAACCTTCCTCAGCGTTGGTGGTTTCACTTAGAGAAAAGTTCCTGGGGGAGAAATCCAACGTGATAAAGCCTAGAATCAAGAGTGTTTCTAATTGTTAATTCGAGTTAGAAACGCAATAAAAGGAAACTTCGAAAAGAAGTTACATCAACAACCTCAGGGGATTCTTATGAGTAAAAGTCTAAGGAACTGGATCATAGTTCTGGCGATAGGCTTTGTGATTTGGGTTTGCCCAACACCGCAGGGTTTGACGCCTAATGCCTGGCACTTGTTTGCCGTTTTTGCGGCAACCATTGCCGGCTTCATTCTTCAGCCGATTTCAATGGGTGCGGTTGCCTTCATTGCACTCACATTCTGCGCCATCACCGGTGTTTTAAAGACCGGTCAGGCTCTGATGGGTTTCGGCAACGGCACAATCTGGCTGATCGTCTGCGCATTCTTCCTTTCCCGCGCATTTATCAAAACTGGTTTCGGCCGCCGTATTGCTTTCCTTATTATTAAGTACATCGGTCGTTCTTCACTGACCCTTGGTTATTCCATCGCGTTATCCGAATTGATCGTTTCTCCGGCGATGCCTTCAGCAACCGCTCGAGGAGGCGGCGTTTTCTATCCGATCGTTCAGTCCTTGGCAAATGCCTTCGGTTCTCAGCCCGGACCCACTGCCGGCAAAATCGGTAAGTACCTGATGCAGGTCGGTTATCACACTGACGCTGTGACCTGCACGATGTTCCTGACATCTATGGCCGGCAATCCGCTGTGCGTCGGTTTGGCTGCTACTGCCGTCGGCGTTGAAATCACATGGATGAACTGGGCAGTTGCCGCTATCGTTCCGGGTTTGATCAGCTTGTTTCTGGTTCCGGTTCTGATGCTCAAACTTTCTCCTCCTGAAATCAGAGACATTCCCGACGCCCGCGATCTGGCTGTCAACGAACTCGAAAAGATGGGTCCGATGAGCCTTCAGGAAAAAGTCCTCGCATTCGTGTTTGTCATGTGCTTGGCTCTGTGGGCAACAGGTTCTTGGACAAAACTTGGTGCAACACCGGTTGCTATGCTTGCCGTCGCCATCATGCTGATTGCTAAAGTTTTAGACTGGAAAGACATCCTTTCCGAAAAAGGCGCTTGGGACGCAATGTTCTGGATGGGCGGCTTGGTTGCCTTGGCTACCGCGCTGGCTAAGTCCGGCTTTATTGCTTGGATCGCCAAACTTATCGGTACCGCAGTTGCTGCCGCTAATATGGGCTGGATTGCATCCTTCGTCCTTATCTCCCTCATTTATATCTATTCTCACTATTGCTTCGCTTCGGTTACAGCCCGTATTTCTGCGATGTACGCAGCATTCGTGGCAGTTGCCGCCGCCTGCGGTGTTCCAGCTATGCTGGTTGCCATCACATTCGGCTGCTTCGCTAACCTGCCGATTTCGCTGACTCACTACGGTAACGGCTGCGGTCCTGTTTATTTCGGTGCCGGCTATGTTTCTCAAGGTGAATGGTGGAGAAACGGCTTTATCATCACAACGATCAATGTGGTGATTTGGCTCACCATCGGTATGGCCTGGTGGAAGTTCATCGGCTTGTACTAATCAAAAGCAAGTTTTGAGTGCTAAATGCTGAAGCCGATTAAAAGGTTTTAACCAAAACAAAGTCCCGTGATTTCGCTCCGGGACTTTTCTTTACCTGTCAGGTATAAGGAAGAGTTTTCTTTGCCATTGCTTCAGAAGTCTTGTCGTTCTTGAGTTCGGGAAAATCCTCAGGCCGTAAAAAGAAAAAACTTTTTCTAAAGGACCGAAATTCTGTTTTTTTCTTGATAATATTTTTCTTACGGATATAACTCAATTTATTTTCTAGCCATGTACTTCAATGTTGCTTCTCACAGTTGGTGGTGGCCCATCGATTTCACTCGATGGTGCTGGAGTAATGCTTAAAAATCTTCGGCCTAGAAGCTAAAGAACCGATCTAACCATCGAGCGAACAACTCGGTGGTTTTTTTATTTTCCCGTTTTTCAATTAAGTAGGTACCTCAAATGAATCTCTATAAATCTATTCTTCCGGTTGATGAAAGGGGCTTTTACGGTGAATTCGGCGGCAGTTTTGTTCCTCCCGAGCTTCAAAAAAACATTGATGAGCTGCAGGAAGCCTACCTTCGCTATGTCGATGATCCCGAGTTCCAAAAAGAATTCAATGATCTCCTAAGAGATTACGTCGGTCGTCCGTCTCCTCTTTATTTCGCTCCGCGTCTTTCTGAAAAGTACGGCACCAATGTTTATCTCAAGAGAGAAGATCTGAATCACACCGGTGCACACAAAATCAACAACGCCATCGGGCAGGCACTTTTAGCCAAGCGCATGGGCAAAAAGCGAATCATTGCCGAGACCGGCGCCGGCCAGCACGGCGTGGCAACAGCCACAGTCTGCGCCTTGATGGGCTTGGAATGCTCTGTTTATATGGGCGAACTGGATATTCAGCGTCAAAGACCGAACGTTGAAAGAATGAAAATGCTGGGCGCAAAGGTGATTCCGGCGATCAGCGGATCAAAAACACTTAACGACGCCGTCAACGAAGCCCTCGAAGCCTGGATGAAAGACCCCGAAAACTTCTATTTGATCGGATCTGCAGTCGGTCCTCAGCCATATCCGGAAATGGTGGCCCGTTTTCAATCTGTGATCAGCGAAGAAATTAAGAAGCAGCTCAAAGAGAGAACCGGCAAAGAAAATCCTGATTACGTCGTTGCCTGTCTGGGCGGCGGAAGCAATGCGGCCGGCGCTTTCTACCACTTCATTAACGAACCGGCTGTTCGTCTGATTGCTGCGGAAGCAGCAGGAAAGGGCGTTGACAGCGGAGAAACTGCAGCTACGCTGACTATCGGTGAAAAAGGCGTTCTCCATGGTTCTCAGACTCTTCTGATGAAAGACGAACAAGGAAAAGTCAAAGAAGCTTATTCTTTGTCTGCGGGCTTGGATTATCCCGGCATCGGACCGCTGCATGCTCATTTGGCAAAGACTGGAAGAATGGAAGTTGAAGCAGTGACAGATGATGAGGCATTAAAGGCCGCATTCATGCTGACGCGCGAAGAGGGCATCATTCCCGCTCTTGAATCTTCCCACGCGCTTGCCGTCTTGGAAAAGAGAAAGTTTGGAAAAGACGACGTCGTTGTGATCAATATTTCCGGAAGAGGCGATAAAGACTTGGATAATTATCTGAACGGCCCTTTCGCTCAAGGTAATCAGGAATAGTATTTTGGAGTGGCCGAAGGGCCGCTGAAAATAAAAAGCCTCGGAACTCAAACCGAGGCTTAAAGAATCTTGGCGGAGTGGACGGGACTCGAACCCGCGACCCCCGGCGTGACAGGCCGGTATTCTAACCAACTGAACTACCACTCCTTCTTTTCAAACGCTCGCGCGTCATCAAAGTGAAACGAATTCTACATAGATTAAAAATTCGTGCAACTCGAAATCGGAATTTTTTGCGTTCTGTTACATCGAAAATTATCAGTAGACTGATTTTGCGGGAAAAAATATTTTTGAGGTCCAACTCAAATCAGTTTTTCTTAACTTGGAGCATGACGGAGACAGGAAACTTTATGCGTACGTGCTGCAAATTTCCAAAAGTTAACCAAGATTCAAGGTTTTTGACGTGAACTTTCACTCAAAATTTGCCGCGGAAGGTAAAATTAGACCTTTGTTTTGTATTCCAATAAGAATCGCTCGCTAAGAGCTTGAGGATCATAATGTTCCAATCTTTTAGAAACCAGAAACGTTGGCTGATGCTTATCGCCATGATTCTGATTATTCCTGCATTCGTCTTTATCGGTATCAATGGCTACAGCCGTTTGAATCCGGATGCAAATGCAATCGCCAAAGTTGACGGTAAAGGTATTCAGCCTGAAGAATTCGATTACCAGAAACGCGAATATATTGAACGCATGCGCCAGCAGGAAGGAGGTGCCGTTGATCCGAGCATCTTCGAAACACAGGAAGCTAATGCAGCAATCCTGCAGAACATTGCAACGAGACGCGCTCTCCAGGCACAGATGGCTCACCACTATATGAATGTGAGCGAAGCTGATGCCATCAATGTGATTAAGAACGCAGATGCTTTCAAGAAAGACGGCCAGTTCTCTCCTGAGCTGTATGAAAACTATCTTGCCGCCCGCGGCAAGAGCGACCAGCAGTTTGTTTATGAACTGAGAAGAGACCTCGTTCAGGACATGCTGGTGAATTCTGTTGCTCAGACAACCTTTGTTCCTAAGAAGACGGTTGCCCTGTTAAACGACATTCTTCGCGAAACCCGCGTCGTTCGTACGATGAGCTTTGATCCGTCCTCCTATATGAAAGACGTCAAGGTTTCTGAAGAACAGATCAAGAAATACTACGACGAACACAAGGACGACTACCGCGCTCCTGAATCCTTGAACATTCAGTTTGTTGTGATGTCTCCTGAAACCGTCAAGATGACTGCTGAACCTTCTGAGCAGGAACTGAAAGATTTCTACGAACAGAACCGTAAGAAATATGAAGTTGAAGAATCCAGACGCGCAGCTCACATCTTGATCGCTCCGGATGCCAACGAAGCAGATAAAGCCAAGGCTGACCAGGATGCCAAAGCTAAAGCAGAAAAGATTCTTGCCGAAGTCAAAGCCGATCCTTCCAAGTTTGCTCAGTTAGCCAAAGAAAACTCTGCCGACCCCGGAACAGCGGAAAGCGGCGGCGATCTCGATTTCTTTACTCAGGGCCAGATGGTTCCTGAATTCGACAAAGCCGTTTTCGGGGCTAAGAAAGACGAAATCGTCGGACCGGTTAAAACCGAATTCGGTTATCACATCATCCATGTGACCGACATCAATCCAGCTCACGTTCGTCCGTTCGAAGAAGTCCGCAGTGAAATTCTCAAATTCTGGCAGGATCAGCACCGTCAGTCCATGTTTGCTGAAAATGCCGATGGCTTTACCAACATGGTCTACGAACAGAGCGACAGCTTAGACCCTGCAGTTGAAAAATACGGTCTGACACTTCATACGCTCGACGGTCTGACTCAGTCCGGTCTGCCGAAGACATCTCCGGATGCTCAGTACATCACGAAGCGCGTCATTGAAGACCTGTTCTCTCCGGACTGTCTCCAGGAAAAGAGAAATACACAGGCTGTTGAAGTTGCTGCCAACACACTGGTTTCTGCCCGTATCGTTAAACACACTCCGGCTCACATTAAGTCCTTTGACGAAGTGAAGGGCGAGATCAAGGACCAGCTCGAACTGGAACAGGCTTCTGCCTTGGCTAAGAAAGCCGGTGAAGCTAAGCTGGCTGAGCTTAAGGCTAAGAAGGATTTGGAAGGTTTCGGCCATGAACTGACTGTTTCCCGTATCAATCCTCAGTCTCAGTCCATGCCTTTGATCCAGGCTGAAATGGCAGTTCCTGCTAAGAGTCTTCCTGCTTTCACCGGCACGACGGTTCCTGATGGTGCTTACGTTATCAGCTATGTGGAATCCAGCAAGATGCCCGCAGCTGATGACAGCCAAGTCGATGAAATTCGCGGAGAAGCCCTTACATCTCAGTCCAGAGCTGATGAAGCTTCCTTCTATGAAGGCTTGAAGAAGCTCTACAAGATGGAAATCCTGAAGAAGGAATATGAATATCAGGCTCCGACAGTTATGAAATAAGGAAAAGAGCGGTGAAAGAAAACACCGCTTTTACTACTTCGGCCGCAGATACAATTGAGCGTACTGCGGTTTTTTCTATTTCAAAATCATGGAAATTTTTGACGTTCCCGGACTTACATTGAGGCATGAACTAAAAGCCGGTGACCTCGGCAGGCTGATTGAGTTTTCCGGAATCTACGGGCATTCGAATTTCGATTATCCGATCGCCTTTGAAGGCTACGTTGCAGAAACTTTTGCAGAGTTCGTCATTAATCCGAAACCGTTGAATCGACTGTGGATGGTTGAAGACGAACAGGGACTTGTCGGTACCATCGGCGTTGTAGATCGAGGAGACACTGCGCAGCTCAGATGGTTTTCCGTCAGACCGGATTGGAGAGAAAACAATCTCGGAAAGTTTTTGTTTGGTGCCGCAATGGAATACATCCAAGAAAACGATTTTCAAAAAGCGTGGCTATCGACATTTTCTGAAAGCGAGATTGCCATTGCGTTCTACAAACGGAGAGGCTTCCGGATTATGGTTGAGACCGATGTTGAGATTGGCGGGAAGAACTACCATGAAATAGTCATGGAAAAGTCATTCCTTACCTAGGTCGGTAAAACCAAACTGTATCGCTAAATCTTTAGTTTGTTTCTGAGTGCTTATTTCGGAGAGATTTTGCGCATTCCGCAACAGTGCGTGGATACATTAACTGACCGGAGGATCCGGTCATGGTTGATTTCATCACCTATTTGTGGGTGGCTTTTAGCCTAGTCATTTTTTGCTGGCTGATATACCTATTTGCGAGGAAAAGAATAGGGAAGGTCACTTTTGTTTGCTTTTTGATCTTTGTGGTTGCCGGAGCAGCCGGTCTCACCGGCTGGCTGCAAGTGGCTTTTCAGGCCACTGTTTAAGTCTCTAAAAGCCTTGTAAGCCAAGCGGATTAAGCCTTTCGGACGAGGCTTTTTCGTAAACTTTTTGCCATCTTTCAGGCGGTATCGTTACAATGTATTTGTAGTTTTTGATACCGACAATTATTCTATGCAAAAGAAAATTTGGCACAAGGTTGCAGAAGAAATCTCGCTCCAAGTTTCTTTAGGTAAATGGCCAGTTGGCTCGATCATCCCCGGAGAAATTGAACTTGCTAAACAATTTAATGTGAGCAGGGATACCATGCGCAAAGCGCTGGCGTACCTTTCTCAGCAAGGATTGTTTGAGCGCAAAGCACACGTCGGAACCCGCGTAAAAGCTAGAACGCGCATAGGTCGGTTCTTAAATGAATACAACGATATTCGAGGAATCGACCATTACGGCAATCTCTATCCACGACACATCCAAAACGTCGAACGTTTGGTTCTCAATGAAGAAACCGCGGATCGTTTGGGTTTGATCCCTGGTGAAGAAGTCATTCGATTTAAGAATATTCGAGTGGCCTCCGAACGCCATCCGGAAGCGGTGGTCGTCACCTACGTTTATATCTATCCGAATGCTTTGGAAGTACTGGATTTGATTAAAAAACGATCCGATGACCTCATCATTACCTTGGCCGAAGAAGTGACAGGGCAGGAATGCGTGGAAGTGAAGCAGGCGTTTTCTGCGACAACGATGCCGAAGGAAGTGTCAGACATTTTCCATGTGCCGGCGAACAGCCCGTCGCTCAGAATCATTCGAAACTATTACGACTCAAGAGGTCTCTCAATCGTCGCCTCGGAATCTTTCCACATGGCTGAAAGATTCTCTTTCTCGGTTCGAAGCGTCAAACGATCCTAAAAGGAAAGGAGGCCGAAGCCTCCTTCCGAATCTTATCTGTTGGCTGAATTAGCCGACAACATTAAGAATCAGTTTTTCCAAAACCTTGACACCGTTTCTGAGAGATTCGGGGTTCATGGTCATGCGCGGATCGTGCAGACCCGGTGTAACGCCGGTACCGACACCGATGTAAGCGGCATGAAGTTCAGGTTTCTTCTGTTTGAAGTAGTGGAAGTCTTCTCCGCCGCCACCGCAGTCTTTAGCGACTTTTTCTTCACCGAGTACTTCGCCGATGGTCTTGCGAACCTGGTCAACCAAGTCTTCGTCGTAAACGGCAGCAGGAATAACGCCGCCCGGGAATGTGATTTCGCAGGTAACGTTGACGCATGCGCAGGCGTTGGTGATCGCTGTCTTGAGTTTTTCAAGCAGTTCGGTCATCGTTTCATTGTCCTGGGCGCGGATATCAAGAATCATCTTGCCTTTGTCCGGGATGATGTTGGTGGCTGTAGAAGCGCAGTCAATGGATGTGACTTTGGCGGACCAAGCCTTGTTCGGGTTGACCCAGAGAGAGTTCACGGCATTGGTTGCGAGAACGGCTGCTTCAACAACGCTGGCTCCGAGGTGCGGGCGAGAGCCGTGCGCGACTTTGCCCTTGAGTTCGACGATGCAGAATGTGCTGGAAGTATGACGAACAGCAGCGCAGACAGTGCCGTCAGGAATGTCCTGGATCGGACGAACATGAGCACCGAAAGCGTAGTCGACGTCATCCAAGACGCCGTCGTCATAAGACTTCAGAGCACCGAAGAGGGTTTCTTCAGCAGGCTGGAAGAAGAGTTTTACGCGGCCTTTTTTGACGTGGCCGATGAGCTTGGCGGCTGTGGCAAGAACCATAGCGGTGTGAGAGTCATGGCCGCAGGCGTGGATGCAGGCATCTTTTCCGTCGATAACAAAAGGAAGGGCGTCCATATCGGCGCGGAGCATGACTGTGGGTCCGGGTTCTGTACCGTCAATGTAGGCAACAACACCGGTTCCGCCGATGCCGCGGATCGGTTCAAGCCCCATTTCCTTCAGTTTGGCAGCGACGTAGTCACTGGTCTTGTGTTCGTTGAAGCCGAGTTCCGGGATCTGGTGAAGATCGGTTCTCATGGCTACTACATCAAAATCTTTAGTGTCCATTTTATTTTCCTTGTTGAGGTTATCCTCGACGATTTATTAATCAGAAGAAGTTTCCTTTTGAGAGACATCTTCCTTTCGGTTGGATCCCGCTGTCATGACGAAGCGGAAGAAACGGCACTCGAGGGGGCCGTTGAAGAAAACGATTTTTTTAGACTCTTTGAGCCGCATCTGACGAGGCAGCTCACGATCGCTTGTGAGCATCCAAACTGCCCAGCCCGCGAAATTGCGTTTCAGGTTATCAGCCACGTTCTTCATCATGGAAGCCACGCTGGCGGATTTCGGATTGGATTGTTCACCGTACGGCGGGTTCGTCACGATTAAACCCGGCGTCTCAGAGGAGGGCTGAACTTCACGGGCATCGCAAGCCGAGAAGCGAACCTTCCCTTCGTTAACCCACTGAGAAATACCGGCCAAGACGGCATTTTTCTGAGCGCGGTCGACGATTAATGTCGAAATATCGCTTCCGGCCAAATTAACCGGAACATCAAAATTCACCGCCATACGAGCTTCTTTCTTGATGCGCTGCCAAGCCGTGGAATCAAATCCGCGGAAGCGCTCAAAGCCGAAGCGGCGATTAAGCCCGGGAGCCATATTGCAGGCGATCGTGGCAGCTTCAATGATGATGGTGCCCGAGCCGCAGAAAGGATCCTGCAGCGGTTTGTCCGGTGTCCAGCCGGCAAGTCCGAGAAGACCGGCAGCAAGATTTTCTTTCAGCGGGGCTTCGCCTTTAGCTTCGCGCCAGCCGCGCTTAAAGAGAGATTCACCAGAGGTGTCTAAATAAATAATGCAGCTCTTGTCCGTTAAGTGGACATAGATTCGAATGTCCGGGTCGTGCTTTTCTACGTCCGGTCGCTGACCGTCGGTCTCACGAAAATAATCGCAGACGGCGTCTTTGACGCGAAGGGCCGTAAAAGCGACGCTTTTGAGCGGGGAGCGGCGGGAAGAAAGTTCGATTTTGAAGGTGTTTTTAGGCGTGAAATACTGTTCCCAGCGGAAGGATTTAGCTAATTTATAGATATCTTCTTCCGTGCGATAGGGACCTTCGGCTACTTTCAAGAGAATTCTCGAGGCGTAACGAGTCCAAAGGTTAACCTGCATCATTTGGCTCATTTCTGCGCCGAACCAGCAGCCGCCTTTCTCTAAACGGAATTTTTCAATACCGAGCTTTTTAAGTTCCTCAGCGAAGAGCTCTTCTAAAGAGAGAGGGACGACTGCGTAAAAAGGTTTAAGCAAAGTATTCACAAGAATTCCTTCTTCATTTGAATTGAATTGTAGGCCTTTCGGCTTGCGGCCGTAAGATGGTTTACCACAAGGAAAATCTTACTTGCGAAGTTCACCGTGGCCGAAAACAACATATTTTTGACTGGTTAAGCCTTCTAGTCCCACCGGTCCGCGAGCATGGATTTTGTCTGTCGAGATGCCGATTTCGGCACCCAAACCGTATTCAAATCCGTCTGCAAAACGTGTGGAGGTATTGAGCATGACAGAAGAAGAATCGACTTCGCGCAGGAATCTTTCGGAATGCTCAAGATTGTTGGTAATGATGGCATCCGTGTGGTGAGAACCATACGTGTTGATATGGTCAATGGCTTCTTCCAGGGCGTCAACGACCTTAATCGAAAGTACCGGAGCGTTGTATTCTTCGGACCAGTCGGTTTCTGTTACGTCTTTAACCGGACCGAAATTTTCCAGGATGGCTTTAGAAGCCTGATCGCAGCGAAGCTCCACGCCTTTCTTGAAATAGATCGCGCCGATCTTCGGCAGGAACGTTCCGGCAATTTTTCGGTTGACCAGCAGCGTTTCCATGGCGTTGCAGGGAGAATAGCGCTGCGTTTTGGCATTGTCGCAGACGGCGACTGCCATATCGATATCGGCGCTTTCATCCACGTAGGTATGGCAGATGCCTTCGAGATGCTTGATCATCGGAACGGTTGCTTCCTGCATCAAGCGGGAGATCAAGCCCTTGCCGCCGCGGGGAATCAACACATCGATGTATTCGCGGGCGGTAATCAATTCGCCTACCAAATCGCGGTCCGGGTCCGTGATGATCTGAACTGCGTCGGAGGTAATGCTGTTTTCCGAGAGTGCCTGCTGAATAAGGCCTGCTAAGAAAGCGTTGGAATGTTTGGCATCGGAGCCTCCGCGGAGCACGGCAGCGTTGCCGCTCTTCAAACAAAGGGCAGCTGCATCAATTGTGACGTTCGGGCGGGACTCGTAAATAATGGCAACTACGCCGAGGGGCACGCGCATTTTGCCGACTTCAATGCCGCTCGGCTGCGGACGAACATCGGTGATTTCGCCGATCGGGTCTCTCAAAGAGGCGATCTGACGAAGTCCGGCAGCCATCTGGGCAACGGTGTCTACAGAAATGGTCAGACGATCAATAAAGGCTTTAGAAAGACCATTCTTTTCTGCCTCGACGATGTCCAGGTTATTTGCCTTTAAAAGATCTTCTAGATTCTTGCCGAGCAAATCCGTCAAAGTCAGAAGAACATTGTTTTTCTGTTTGGAGGAGGCTTTAGCCATGATCAAAGAAGCAGCGCGTGCCTTTTTGCCGATGACGGCGATTTTGTCGTGAGCCGTTTGGCTGACGTTCGTAAATACCATAGATTATTACTTCCTTTTTAGTGAGAGCATGAGACAGACAGCCTTTAATTCCTGCCAGGCGTCTCCGTCACTGCTTTCGACAAAGAGTCCCTTACTCATACGATCTACATCGCTTAGGCGATGAAGCATCAATTCAAGGAGTTTAGGATTGGCACGGCGAGATGCGCGGTTGAGCGCACTGCGATGGGCCTCTGAGAGTCCGAATGTTCTGACGGCAAATCCTCGATTAAGCAAAAGCAGATTGCGAACGACATCCGTCAGCATCCAGAGAAAAGAAGGAATTTGAACGTTTTCCCCTTGCAGGGAATCGATAATTTTGGACACCTGTCTGGCATCGCCTTCAAGCATCGCAAGAAATAGCGATTCCTGATCAAAACGAGAAACGTCGGAAACGGCGTCGAGCACATCGCTGACATCAATTTCCGGCTTGTTGACGAGCAGGGCGAGTTTCTGAATTTCCTGAGACGTCGCCAAAAGATTCCCTTCGGTTCTTTCAGCGATGAGATTTGCGGCTTCAGGCGTGAGCGTTTGGCCGTTTTTCTCTTTGGCACGCTCCGTAATCCAGCGCGGCACGGCGTTACGGTCAATCGGATCCGTGCGGATACAAACCGACGACTTCATGAGGTGATTGAACCAGTCTTTTTTCGTTGCGGTCCAATCGTAATCAAAGAGCGAGACAACGACCATCTTGTCTTCGTCGGCGTGCTCAATAACAGCTTCCACAGCCGCAGGACCGTTTTTACCGATCGTTGCTCTGGGGAAAACAACCTCAATCAGATTTTTTTCGCCGAAAAGGCTCTGGTCGCCGAGTGCCTCGTAAAGAGGCGAGTAATCGGCGTTGCCTTCAAAAACAAAAGATTTGCGTTCGGAATAACCTGCTTTAAAAGCAGCGGCTCGGATAGCATCCTGAGCCTCGATGGCCAGCAGGGGTTCCGAGCCCAATAAAAACCAAAGCCGAGGAAGATTACCGTTTTCGTCGGGCCTTAATTTTTGTGCAAGAAGACTACTCCAGCTCATGCATACCTTTTTGGACAGCTTCTTCGGAGATGTGAGTCATACGGTTGACCATTTGATGGATACAGGACTGCTCCATTTCTTCATAAAGCAGTCTTTCCTGATTTGCGCGGCCGTTTTCGTCACTTTCGTCGCGAATCAATTCGCGGGTAGCGCTGACCGTGGTCGTGGGCAGAAGTTCTACACCGTTTTGCAGAACGACTCTGAATGTATTCGTTAAACGCAGACTGTAGATACGGGCTCGACCGTCTGAGTTGTAAGCCAAGACATTGGAGCCGCGGGACTGCCCGAGCAACTCAAAAATCGCCTCGGCTTCTTTGCGGTCATTGACAACTTTGACTTCCGTTTGGGCTTCAAGGTTGCGGCGGATGGTTGCCCGAACCGCAGAGTTCTCGCCAAGAGCAATATAGATCGTCTTGAAAGGAACGTTTTGCTTGCCGCGCAGATGCCATCCGCAGCCACTCAGGCCGAGGGCCGAAAGACCGAGAATGAAACTGCGGCGAGTCAGTCCTATGTAATTCATAAGCACCCAGTAAAACAAAAAGAATGAAACCTCAGGCCCTAAGAGGGCCTGAGGAATTAAGCCTTATCAGACCACAATGTTGACCAATTTCTTTGGCACAACAATGATCTTACGGACAGGTTTGCCGTCAATAAATCGCTGTGCGTCAGGGTTGGCCAGGGCAGCTGCTTCGATTTCAGATTTCGGTGTTTCGGCCGGAACGTTGATTTCTCCGCGCAGTTTGCCGTTAATCTGAATCACATACTTCACTTCATCGGCAACCATAGCCTGAGCGTCAATCTTCGGCCAGGGAGCGTCGACGATGGAAGTGCCGAAACGCTGATCGTAGCCCAGGTCTTCGAAAAGCTGAGCCGTGATGTGCGGAGCGATCGGGTAGAGCGTGCGAAGCAGGATGGACATGCCTTCGTTGATCACGGCGCGTGTGCCTTCGGATGTGTTGTCCTTGAGGGTATCAAGGGAATTGAGCATCTTCATGGCAGCCGAGACAACGGTGTTGTACTGCATGCGGTCTAAGTCGAATTCAGCCTGTTTGAGCGCCGTGTAAATATCGCGGCGAACAGCCTTTTCTTCATGATTCAGTTTGGCGACATCCAGTTTGACATTTTCTTTAATGACATCCTGATGTGTGAATCCGAAGTTCCAGAGTCTTCTCATGAAGCGGAACGTACCTTCGGCTCCAGAATTGCTCCAGGCTGCGCTCTGGTCGGGAGGTCCTGCAAACATCACGAACGCGCGGGCAGTGTCGGCACCGAACTTGCCGATGATGGCAGACGGTTCCACAACGTTGTTCTTCGACTTGGACATCTTTTCGATGCCGCCAGATTTGACGGGCAGACCGTCTTCCTTTGCAGTGATCTTCTCGATTCTGCCCTTGGCGTCATAAACGATATCGAGTTCGCTCGGGTAGAACCAACGTTTTCTTCCGTCGGGGAGTTCGCGGTAGAAGCATTCAGCCGTGAGCATGCCCTGAGTGAAGAGGCGCTTGAAGGGTTCGTCAAATTTGACGAGGCCCAAGTCGCGCATGACTTTGGTCCAGAAGCGGGCGTAGAGCAGGTGAAGCACGGCGTGTTCGATACCGCCGATATACTGGTCCATAGCCATCCAGTAGTCATTGCGTTCGTCGACCATGGAAGTTTCACAGTCGGGCGAGCAATAGCGCATGTAATACCAGCTGGAATCGACGAAGGTGTCCATCGTGTCGGTTTCGCGTTTAGCGTCTCCGCCGCACTTCGGACACTTGCAGTTAAGGAAGGCTTCGTCCTGATTCAAGGGGTTGCCAGAGCCGTCCGGGATTAAGTCTTCGGGCAGGATGACAGGAAGATCTTTTTCAGGGACAGGAACCGGACCGCAGTGCGGGCAGTTGATCATCGGGATCGGGGTGCCCCAGTAACGCTGACGAGAAATACTCCAGTCACGCAGACGATACTGAACTTGAAGCTTGCCTAAGCCGAGGGCTTCAAGATCCTTCGCAACGGCGTCGCGAGCCTGTTCGAAATCCATTCCGTCATATTTGCCGGAATTGACGCAGAAGGTGCCTTCTTTTTCGCCGTACCATTCGTGCCAGACTTTGTCATCGAAAACCTCACCTTTCTTACCGATGACTTGTTTGATCGGCAGGCCATATTTAAGTGCAAAAGCGAAATCGCGTTCGTCATGAGCAGGAACGCCCATCACAGCGCCTTCACCGTAGGTCATTAATACATAGTTGCCGATCCAAACCGGAACGTCGGCGCCGGTGAGCGGATGCTTGACGCAGAAGCCTGTCGGAACACCTTTCTTCTCCATCGTGGCCATATCGGCTTCGGAAACGGAGCCTTTGCGGCATTCGTCGATGAAGGCCTGGAGTTCGGGTTTGTCTTTTGCCAAACGGAGCGCAAGCGGATGCTCGGCAGCAATGGCAGCGAACGTGACGCCCATGATCGTGTCAGGACGTGTTGTGTAAACACGAAGTTCTTTCTTTTCGCCGTCGAGTTCGTACGGGAAGGCGAGGTTGACACCGTAGGACTTGCCGATCCAGTGTTCCTGCATGCGGCGGACCTGTTCGGGCCAGCCCTGAAGCTGGTCGAGGTCTTTCAGGAGTTCTTCGGCGTACTGAGTAATTCCGAGGTAATAGCCGGGGATCTCACGTTTTTCAACGATAGCGCCGCTTCGCCAGCCGCGTCCTTCGATCACCTGTTCGTTCGCCAAAACGGTGTGGTCGACCGGGTCCCAGTTCACTGTCTGGGTCTTGCGGTAGGCAACGCCTTTCTCAAGCATTTTCAGGAACATCCACTGATTCCAGCGGTAGTAGTCCGGTTTGCAGGTCGTGACTTCACGGGACCAGTCAAAAGCCAGACCGAGAGGTTCCATCTGGGCCTTCATGTCGGCGATGTTGTCGTATGTCCATTTAGCCGGAGCGACTTTCTTGGCGATGGCGGCGTTTTCAGCCGGCAGGCCGAAAGAGTCCCAGCCCATCGGGGTCATGACGTTCATGCCGCGCATACGCAGGTAGCGGTAAAGGACGTCATTTAAGGTGTAGTTACGAACGTGACCCATATGCAGTTTTCCGCTTGGGTACGGCAGCATCGGGCAAACATAGAATTTTGGTTTTTCTTTACCGTTGGCGTCGAGGGCATGTTCGACGGCGCGGTAGATATCTTTAGCACGCCAGTGGGCTTGCTGGACGGATTCAACTTCCGCCGGATCGTATGTTTCTCTCATGAGAGTTCTTTAGTTAAAGAAGCTGGAAAATGTGTCAATTATAGGTGATGGAGTCGAAAGTTTCGGCTTTGCCGCAAGAAAGCCATTCGGGTTGTCTACTTATATTAGAGAAGCTAAATCAGGCACAAATTTTTATCGAAAACCTCAGCAAAGGACAGATAAAGGCAATATTTTGCTCTGTTGATTGATGATTAGAAACGCAGCAAGGATCCGGGGCTTGAAAGAACTGGAGAAGACAATGGACAAGCTAATAGGAAGTTACATTTTCGGACGGAGCTTGAAGTTAAGCAAGGGTACACCCTTTAACTTTTTGGAAACGTTCGAAAAATAGAGCTTGGGCTTGCGTTTTATTATTGCTAACGTGGTTATATGCGTTGAATGTAACGTCTAATAAACAACAAGCAAGACTGCCTAGCTGGCGGTTATCTGAAAATGTTGTGCCCCACAATTAACAAATGTAATAAAATTTTACAAGAGGAGCTGTTCTAACAAAATTTTTGAGAGGGGAAGGTGATGGTTAGTTCGTGTGAAGTTCTTTTTCAGGAAAAGCTTGTTTGCTGGTATTCGATTTATAAAGCCCTCCATCACCAAGTGTTATCTAAGAAGGCCACAGATCCTGAACTTAAGCTAACTCATACCATGAGAGCGAATGCCTACCTTTCTAACATTTGTGCGTCAGGTGACGGGGAGAAGTTTCTTAAAGATTTAGAGGCGGTTATTATTCAAACTTTTGATGGTGTTGGACGGCATTACTATGTTTATCTAGAAGATCCTTTTGAGCAGGAAGAGATCCCGGAAGAACTTCATTGCCTGAATAGTTGCTACTGTGCGCTTATATCGAGAAAAAACTTTCTTCAAGAAAGAGATAAAAGAAAAAATGACAAAAATTACATCAAATCGGTCCAATACCTGGACGAAGCCGTTAGTTGTAGCGATTGCTTTTACACCTTAGCGTGCCTAAAAAAAGCATTAGAAGATTTTTCTTCGAAAATTAATTCGCTACCTTATGGTTGTGATTCTCTTTACTCTTATAGTGCCTTTAAAGCAGATCGAAGTGAGCCCTATCCATTCTGCAGGGCATTCGATGAATTATTAGAAGAAGACTTTGATATTCACAATGGGTTCAGACGAATTGAAGGCTGTAAAAAAAAATCTAAAGAATTTCAAAAAGATAAAAACTCGAAAGAAGAAACTTTAGATTTATTTTTAAGTCGTACTTTCTCCACCCCGACGATACCGAAACACATAAGCATTTTTGAAGATTCTCTTGACCTCCCAATGGATAGCGGTCAGGGAGATGACATGGAAGATCTCTTTCCTGTCACTCCCGAAGGAGAGGACGAAAGTGAAGGCCCGGTTTTAGAAGTTTGCAGTTCAGAGGATTTCACAATCGAAGTCGAAACAGAAAAAGAGGAACAAACTCACAGACAGGATGGGTCTTTAAACGATGTCGATATCGTTAGCTTCTCCATTCGAGAGAACAGATGCATTACTCCAGCAAGAAGGGAAGATAAGAAACAAGAAAATAGTAGGGAGTTTGAAGAAAAAATAGACGAAAAACTCAAAGTGTTAGCGAACGTTTCGGTTAAAAGCAGGGAGGCTGCAAACCAATCAGAACTTTTTAAAGATGGTTTTGGTGATAACAAGGAGAACTCTCAATTTTCAAGGTCTACATATGACAGAGATGTGCCGAAGAGGTTGTACGAGGTTTTAAGAACAATCCTCACTTGATAAGCTAGGCAAGAGAACTATGAAAAACGTTGTGAAGCAGAAGAAATTTTGTGAAATCCTCCTTCCTCTTCCTTTCGTAAAGGCTTCGGATGAAGGCAAAACGGTCCTGGACCTTACGATTAATCCGCACATTCTCATGGCGGCCGGAGATCTTAAGCAGCTCAGATTTCTATTTGATTACTGTGAACGCTTTTTTAACGGACTTTCAATGGCCGTCTGTGTAACCAAAATTTCCAAATATGATGGCATCCAAGAAGAATATGGTTTTAATTTGACGACAAGGGGAACTTATGATTTGCGGAATCCTCTGAAAGTCAAAGATTTTTATGAGTCTATGAGTGATCGATTGGAGGAGATGAAAAAGTTTAATGTAAGAGACTTTTGTGACCTAAAATTTAAAAGAAAATCATTACAAAATTATTTATCACCTCAAGATAAGAGAAGTCCAGCCAATTTGGAAGAATTTGAAAAATTTATCCGTAATGGAAAAATACAAATCATCTTAGTAGAAAAAGGAACTTCATTTTTGGAATGTTACGATCCTCTATATAAAGATTTTCTTCTAAAGATTATCCAAAATGGAAGAAGAGCAGGGTACTTCGTAATTGTCGGCGAAACTGAAGAAGGACTTGGGAAGTTAGATCCTTTAATAAAAATCAATCTAACGACGCGTCTGTCGTATGGAATAAAAGAAAAAGAGCTATCAAAGGTATTTCATTTTCATCAGACCCTAAAAAATTACGACAGAGAATCAATATATATGGAACGAATAGGAGAGTATCCTTTTAAAGTTTATAGCTCTCTTTAGGCAAAGAAGATAATAGGCCTAGTAATTGTTGTTACTGACGGAATAAATCTAGCTCTTTTTTAATCAAATTCTTCTACGGACGAAACAATAAAATATAGATTGGATTAAAAATGAAAGCGTTACACGGTTACGAGATTCATCCCAATGGTTATGTTACTACAAGCCTTCCAAGAAAAGAAATTGGCATAAACAGGCTCAGGTTTCTTTGCGGAAAATGTACAACTTCGGTTTTATTTTTCCCAAGAAAAGATTTCAATGAGTTTACTCAATCAGTTGTTAAGCAGATTGAAGAGAAAGCAAAGGCTGCGGAAATTGGTTTTATACCTTTTCATTGCGAAAGTGGTGAAGGCTTATTTCTTTTCGACTGGCTTCTAAGGAGTGGAAGAAATCTATCATTGAAGAGAGAAAACAAGAATAATTTTGTTGGTCTTGTTATCCCTGACCGAGGAAGCTATATGTATTACTATTCATTGCTTTTTTCAACCTTTGGAGGACTTACACATTTTATTTACAAGGATGCAATTGATGATTTTTACTTGATTAAGTCGGATCTAAATTCTCCTAAATCTTTCGGTAAAGCCAGATTTACTCCTTTAACCAGAAAAGAAGCAGACAGTAAACCAATAGCTGAAGAAGAATTTCTACGGATAATTTTGCAACTGAATAGTGATAGCAATATCGAGATTGAAGAAATCAATGTTCAAGAGCATTTATATCGTAGGTCACTGACCACGAACTTACCAAATAATTTACGAGAAGTGTTGGAAAAAGATGTCTGTTTGGGCGACGGCAGAAAAATGATGTATGAAGAAATAATGTCAAATCCTCTTTTCGAAATTGTTTTACGGACGGCTCAACTGACTGACTTTACGGTCTTGTTCGACTATAAGAAAGAATAGTGAGGGGTAATTATCTTATGAATACAACTGATAAAAATTTGAAGATTCCCGGGGGATTCACGCTTTTACCTGACGGCGAAGCTGTAGTAGATCCTCAAGCTAAAAGATGCGGACTAAATCGATTCAAATACTACAGTCAGAGATGTGCAACGGCGTTTCTCTTTTTTTCTAACAGACAATACAAGGATCAGACTGCAGAGGTAGCATTTGCTATTAGTAAAAAGACATTTGCTCCGCAAATCGCTTTTTTCTCTTTTACTTGTGAGGAAGGTATTGGTCTTTTTTTATATGACTGGCTTCTTGACGGAGGAAAAAACGTATATCTCAGAGGAGATGGAAAAGGTGATTTCGAGGTGTTGGTAGAGCCATATCACGGATATTTTTTATTTTATTACTCACTGCTTTTTGCAAACTTTGGAAAATTAAAACAAATAATTTACAACGAACCGTTTGAAGATTTTTATTTGATTAATTCCAATATGAATGCCAAAAAATCGTTCGGAAGAAAAAAATCAAGGCTTCTGACTAGGAAAGAGGTTGATTTATTCGACGGTACTGAAAATGAATTTTTAAAACGTTTACTTAGGGTGAATGAAGATGTCGATTTTGAAATAGGCGATACCTTTATAACACCATCTACCGACGATCCCTACGATTTGTACGAAATGAACCAGGATTTGAGGCAAGCTCTTCATATCGGGACGACTAAGCCGAGAACATATAAAGAGATAAGCTCAAGGGTATTTTTTAAAAAACTAAAAAAAACTGAGGGAATGAGAGACTTTAAAGTAATGTTTGACTATCGAAAAAGCAAGTAGTTTTTTAATAAAAATCTGGATTTCCAAATCAAGGAGTATTAAATGAAGGATTTAAAAAATCTTGAACAAGTCGAATTATCTTTGATTGAAAACATACAAGGGCGAATTGAAAAATTAATTTCATCCTCTAAAAAGATAGATATTTGTTCCGCATGGGTAACGAAATCTGATGTATTGGATAAGATAGGAATAAGAATGGAAGAGTTACGTCCTTCGATTAACGGTGTTTTTTTAAGGATCATATCGGGAATAAATTTCGGAGGGACGGATCCAGAGATTTTTGAACTTGGGAAAAGGGAATGGAAAGAATATAAAGGATGCTTTGAAATAAAAATCCCAAATGCAGAATTATATGAAAAAATCTTTCATCCAAAACTTTATATTTTTTATGACGAAGTGGGTGGGACTAGAGTTCTCATCGGAAGTATGAATTTTACAAAGGCAGGACTTTTACAAAATAAAGAACTTCTTGTCGAGTTGAAAGGAAAGAATGAAAAATTGGTTAATTGGTTTGAAGAAACTTGGAAAAATTCTCACGAGATAACGCTAGAGGAGAGGGACCGACTTGGCGCTCAATTTGCAGGTAATAAACTGGTGAACGATGGTCGAGACCCGGATTCAACCGATATGGAGGACGTTGGTAATTGGCTGATGGAAAGAAAATATCTAACGGACTGGAAAAAGTATAAAGATAGTCTTCAAAAAGCCGCGCCAAATTTTAATAATTTTTCTAGAGAAACCATTCTTGGGGATCCTCGCAATGATCCGTGGTCCAATCTTTTCAGTTTGACTGCTGAGTTGCTATCGAGCCGGAGATGGAAGCCTGTATACGGCAATGTATTGGCAGGGAATGTTTTCCCGTACAAATTCTTGGGTTCCCTTCAGGCTCGGGGAGGATTGTGCTCTGTCCTGGTGAAGGATAGAAACCTAGAAGAACGAAAGAAAATAATTAAAATTCTTAAAAGCTTTAAAGAAGTTAATGTGGACGGATTAAGTGTGGATGAAAAAGCAGATGTGGTTATAAGTTTCCTAAAAGAGTTGGACTCTCTTCCAGAAATTGGAGTGGCTTCTGCTTCAAGGTTTTTAGCAATAACCAGGCCAGATTTAGCATTTTCTTACAACGGAGGATCAGTAAGGAAACTAAACTTACTTGGGAAATTAAAAGGTGATTATCCAACAGTTAAAAACTACCAAAAATTATTGCGACTCTTTTACTCCACGGAATGGTATAACTCAAAGCCACCTAAGGCTCAAACGAAAGAGCGTCAAATTTGGAACTCAAGGTTGGCATTGATAGACATCCTAGTTTATGAACCCGAGTAAAACTTATTTTTAAATTCTAATAAAGGGCAGAAGGATCTTGTTCCGTTTGTAATTTATAGATGAGATTTACCTTTATGAAGAAGTAAACGTTCGTCACTGGGTCTGCAGCGAGCAGATGCGTTTGCTAGACTTCTCACTCCTTTGGATGAGAAGAAAAGAATGCAATCCATTACTGAATCGCTTAATAAGCAACAAGCCCAGGCAGTGACTGCCGAACCGAAGTCTGCATTGATTCTTGCCGGCGCCGGCTCGGGGAAGACGCGCGTCTTAACAAGCCGCATTGCCTACCTGCTTCAACAGAATATGGCTCATCCGAGCGAGATTCTTGCGGTGACCTTTACGAATAAGGCTGCCAAAGAAATGCTGGCTCGCCTGCAGAACATGATTCCGATCAACCCGCGTGCTATGTGGGTCGGTACTTTCCATGGCTTATGCAACCGTTTGCTGCGTCTGCATCATCAGGAAGCCGGCCTTCCGTCGACGTTTGCCATTTTGGATATGAGCGACCAGCTCGGCGTGATCAAACGCGTGATGAAGGCAAACGGCATTGATACGGAAGAGTTCAAGCCTCGTGAGGTACAAAACTTCATCAACCGCTGCAAGGAAGAAGGCAAGCGCGCCTCTGAGGTCTATTCAAAGTTCTCTAAAGACAAGGCATATATTCAGATTTATGCCATGTACGAAGCAGTGCTTCAGAGAGAAGGAGCCTGCGACTTTGCGGAACTGCTCTTAAGAGCCTATGAGCTTTTGAGCCGTAACGAAATGATTCGTCATCATTACCAGGAACGTTTCCGTTTTATCTTAGTAGATGAGTTTCAGGACACCAACGTTCTCCAGTATGAATGGCTGAAGCTTTTGGCCGGCTTGGGAGAAAAAAATCCGCCGAACGCGGTCTTTGCGGTCGGCGACGATGACCAGTCGATTTATGCTTTCCGCGGCGCCAACGTCGGCAATATGATGTCCTTTGTTCAAGAGTTCAGAATCGGAGAACCGATCCGACTTGAACAAAACTATCGTTCTCAAGGCAACATTCTTGATGCTGCTAACGCTTTGATTTCCAACAACTCTGAGCGCATGGGCAAGAACTTGTGGACGGATGCTGGCAAAGGCGAGAAGATCAGAGCCAACCGTTCGGACAATGACTTTGATGAAGCCCGCTTTGTTTGTTCCACGATTCAGGAATACATCGACAAAGGCGTCTCTCCTGAAGATATCGCCATTCTTTATCGCTCCAACGCGCAGTCTCGTTTGTTTGAAACGGAACTGACAAGACGCGGTATTCCGTTCATGGTTTACGGCGGTCTACGATTCTTCGATCGTGCTGAAATTAAGAACGCTATGGCTTACATGCGCTTGGCCGAGAACCCTTCAGACGATTCTGCATTCTTAAGAGTCGTTAACGTACCGGCCCGCGGAATCGGCGCAAAGTCCATTGAAAACCTTGTGGATTTTGCGACGACGAACGGCATTTCCTTATTTGAATCTATGCAGTACATCCGTGGAGCGGCGGCCAATAAATTTGCCGCTTTCAAGGAGATCATCGACACACTGCGTGTTGCAAAAGACGAAATGCCGCTTCCCGCTTTCGTCGACTTCACTGTTGAAAAGAGCGGCCTGAGGAATATGTACGAATTGGATCCGAACGGCAGCGAGCGTATTGAAAACTTACAGGAATTAACGTCCGCGGCTCAGGGCTTCATTAAAGAAGAAGCCATCGATACGGAAAATTCCGACGGCACGGCGGTTGAGAATCTTTCTGCTTTAGCAGGATTCGTTTCTCATGCCAGTTTAGAAGCCGGAGAAAACCAAGCTCAGGTCGGTCAAGATGCTGTCCAGCTGATGACTGTACACGCCTCGAAAGGTTTGGAATTCGATATTGTCTTCATTACCGGTTTGGAAGAAGACATGTTCCCGCACTTCAGAAGCAAGAATGACAAAAAGGCCCTTCAGGAAGAACGCCGCCTCATGTACGTGGCGATTACTCGAGCAAGGAAAGAACTTTATCTGACGCTTGCCGAAGAACGCATGCTCCAGGGCAGAAGTTTCTCAAGCTATCCGAGTTCCTTCCTCACAGAAATTCCGGGAGAGACGCTCAAGTGGCTGAGCAGAAATCCGTTCGAGTCACGTTACGAAGCGGAAGATGAAGACTCTTGGGGAAGCCGATCCGGCTCGAATAAAAATTATTCAAGTTCTTATCGCAATTCTTCTTGTGGCGGATCTACAAAACCGTCCGGCCATAGATTCGCTTCAAATGTTCCTGAATGGGCGAAGGGAATTATTGAAACGAAGAAAGAAAAACTCCAAACTCAGAAAATACGTGCTAAACAGAATTCTGATTCACCCTATAAAGCAGGTATTAATATTAATCATGAAAAATTTGGTCCCGGTGTCATCCTTGACACTCAGGGAGCAGGGGACGACATGGTCTTGATTGTTAAATTCAAGACCGGAGGAATTAAGAATCTTTTAGCGAGAATTGCCGGAAAGAAAATTACAATCCTGTAACTTAATACAAAACTTTTGGTAAGGTTCTGTCTTTAAAACAGAACCTTATTTTTTGACTAAAAATTCTATTATTCTAAGTATTTGATACATCGATAGGTTTTATCTAGTCTAGCTAGACAAAATTAATTTTTAGTTTAGAAAGTGTATATCTAGTGTATTTGAAGATCATTTATCTAGATATATAAATCTAGTTCATCCCGATAGATATACGGTCTTGAATTTTTCTTACTTAAAGTGAAGGTTCAACTTCTATGTGATACAAGTAACTATTTGAATTATAGTTAAATAACGCATATAAAACAATTAAACAAGAATGCTGAGATACGCGAAATTTCACTTTAAAAATCGTTAAAATTAAATTGATACAGGCTTTTTGTAAATAAAATATATGAGTTATAGCTTGAAGATCTATTTCATGATGATATACATAGATATATTATTTATAGATTTAAATCTTCGTTGTATATATGATAAAAATAATTCAAGTATTTATTTATAAATTTATGTTCAATCAAATATGTATTGCATATTAATTATTATTGATACCTAACATATAGATCTAGCGGATAACATCTTATCATCCTTTCTGAGGGATATTCTTTCATGATAATGACGTTTCTGCTCATGTCTAAGGACTATAATTTATTTACTTTATAAATGATTTCGGGATGTAATAGATGTTATTAACGATACTCAAGAGTAAGATTCATCGTGTAAAAGTTACTCAGGCGGATTTAAATTACGTTGGTTCTATCACGATCGATGAAGAACTTTTAAGACAATCAGGTATTAATGAATACGAGCAAGTTGATGTCGTTGATATTAATAACGGAAATAGATTAACCACTTATGCCATCTCAGGAAAACCTGGCTCGGGTATTATTTGTTTAAACGGGGCGGCTGCTCGTTTAGTTTCTGAAGGCGATTTGGTCATCATCATGAGCTACGCTCAAATGACTCGAGAGGAATTGAAAGAACATAAACCGACAGTGGTTTTTGTCGATCCGGATACGAACGCAGTAACCTCCGTGGAGCATCAGGAAGTCCACGGGGAGATTCGCTGAAAACTTCGAATGGAATTAATCGCCGGTGACGGAGAATTTCGGGAGCGCGTCTTCGCGTGTCGGAAGCGGCTCTCGTTTTGTTCGACCCGGCGTTCCTTTTTGGTATAAAGGAACGAAGGGATCAATAGAGGCAGGAAGAGGCGAGAAACTATAGTTTTCGCTTTCTAGCAGTTCTATCAATCTCGTGTGGTAGAACACACGGTCTCTTCCGTCTTCAACTCTTTCCAGGATTCCGGCGCGGGCCAGATCATTCAAAATATGACTGGCTACCTGACGCCTTGTTGTGAAGATACTGGAAAACTCACCCGTACGGCATGCCGGATGTTTGAATATCACCGGCAGGAATGCTGCATGAGAGGCTAAACCGATCATCTTCAAGTAGGCCTCTGTCTGAGCGTACAAACGCTGTAAGGAAGCCAAAAGGTCGCCGGAAAGCAGAATTGCTTTGGATAATGTCTTCAGCATGTACTGAAGGTACGGAGACCATTGTCGGGTTCTCAAACCGTATAAACGTTCTTCGATGCCGAAGTGCGCATTGGTCATCAAGGCGCGACCGAGCATCAGACAGGGAGCAGGCGAGTTGATGTTCTGTCCCATCAAGGAGAGCTGCAGAAGGATTTGAGTCACTCTTCCGTTATGACGGTTCAAAGGGGAGATCGCCATAAAGTACAGATTCGTCAAAAGCGCATGAACCAGAGGGTCTAAGTCTCTCAGTTCTTTGGAGTATTTTTCCCATCTGGCCAATTCAACCTGAACGGCTTTGCTGTCGGGAAAGGTATCCGGCTGAAGAAGGATCTGCTCCTCTTCGGTTTGCGGGTTTTGGCGCCAATTAATACCATCTTGCGGGAAGCTGTTGGCAACATTTACGACGGTTTGAACCGTTATCGGACCGTTAGCGGCAGCATCTGCGCAATTAAACAGAGCATTAATGTAGTTATCGATCGTTACGATGTCGGGATTTTCTAAGTCTTTCAGTATTAAAGACAAGAAATAAGACTTCAAACTGACTTTTAAACCCTGACGTTCGAGTTCGTTTTTCGCTTCTACGGAGGCCATTAAGGGCGCAAAAGTCTCCGCCATTGCATCTTTGGCAAAGGCATAGCGAAATCCCGAGAGTTCACGGATGACTTTCAAACATGACTTCAAAACAGCCAAGTCTTCCAGTCCTTCGGAATCCATGGGAGGAGGCAGGCTGATAGTACCTTGAGCGGCGGCACGCCTTATCTCTTGGAAATGCATTTCGGTCGATCAGTCCTTTTTTGTTTTTGTCAGGGTTAACAACGATAATATTTTCGCTATTCTAACGAAGAGCATTCACAGCGTCTACAAGCGGAAAAGGCAAAAAATTGCCCGAAAGCCTTAAGTTCTTGGAGTTATTCGGAATATTTAGCGTGAGCTTTTTTAAACAGGCTGTATTTCGCTCATTGACGCAACTTGTTCTCGTTAATCCTGAAGCAAAATTATCGACTTTCTCTTCTTGTCAGATAAGACAACTAAAGTTTGTTATTCCATAAAAATTTGGTTGCAATTCTTAAGGATTTTCCTAACTGATTGATTAATTTTGAAGTGTCATAGAAGTGACATAATTAGAAAAGATTTCTGCTTCAAGCGGTCGTATTTTCAAATTTGAAGTGTTTATGATTTGCACGCGATTTAGGAGATCATTGTGAACAGAATCGGAGCCAAGCATCGTTGCCCCAAGTTTACGCCCCATCAGACATCTGTCTCTTTGAGCTGCAGCCGCAGACGCTGCCTCTTTATGTTGGGCTTTCAGCGCTATCAGACACGCGGAAAATTGGATTTAAAAGATCATCCGGAGTTGAATGATCTTTTCCATCAAACAACGCACTGATTAGCTGTTTGAAAACTTCGTGACGGTTACCGCAGACGGGCTCTGCGGTTCTTGTGCAGGCGCTTCTTCAGCGCCTTTCTGTCTTTCTGTATATTGCGTCTTAGCGGTTTCTAACAAAGAAAACGGCTCTGCATCTTTCAATGCAGAGCCGTCAGATTTGGTTTTGAAGCCCGCTATTCTTCGCTTAATGCTTTCAAGCGGGCCTGGGCAATTTTCACAAATAAAGTACTTGCCAGCGGAAGCACTTCATCATTGAAATCAAACTTCGGATTATGAAGCGGAACCGTGTGGTTTTCGTCGGCAATACCAATTCTGCAAATGGTTGCAGGCACTTTTTCCTGATAGACGGAGAAGTCTTCGCTGGACATGAAGGGCTTAAAGTCGGGGAAAATTTTGTCTTTACCCAACAGATCCTGAGCGATGCGGACGCCTTCTTTGGTCAGACGTTCGTCGTTATTCACTGAAGAGATAAGACGTTCGTAGCTGACTTCAGCTTTCAGGCCGTGGGCCATGGCGATGCCTTCTGCCATACGCTTGATCGTGTTTTCGACCAAATCCCGAACTTCTGGAAGGAAAGTACGAACGGTGCCGCCCATGACAGCTTCGCCGGGAAGCACATTAAATGTTCCGAAAGTTCCGGCATTCATAAAGCAGACGGAAACGACGGCACTTTCCAGAGGATCAACCTTTCTGGAAACAATTGTCTGCATTGCCAGGTACATTTCGGAGAGGGCAGGAATCGGATCGGCACCTTGATGAGGACGGCCGCCGTGTGTGCCGGCACCAATGAACTTAACCGCAAAAGTATCGGATGCCGCCTGCAGGTGGCCGACTTTGAAGCCGATCTGACCTTTCTTTAAGAAGGGCTCATCGTGCGCACCGTACATTTCCTTAACTTTGTACTTGTCGAGGAAACCGGACTGCACGACGCTTTCGGCTCCTTTACCGATTTCTTCGGCGCCCTGGAAAACACAGACGAGCGTACCGGGGAAATCTCTATGTTCAGCCATGTATGCAGCCGCACCCATGAGCCAGGTCTGGTGACCGTCGTGGCCGCAGGCGTGAGCCTGACCGTCAATCTGGGAGCTCCATTCTTTTCCGCTAAGATCTTTCATCTTGAGTGCGTCGATGTCAGCGCGGAAACCGATGGTCTTGCCGGGCTGATTGCCTTTAATTTCGACGAACAAAGAGCCGGGGCAAGTGGTGTCATCCATGTCTTTGGGAGAAACATTGTGTTTTTCAAGGAATTCCTTGATTTTTCCGATGGTTCTTTGAGTTTCGAAGCCGCAGTCAGGATGCTGATGGATATCGTGACGGTGAGCGACTAATTCCGGGAAAAGAGCTACGAGCTCCGGAAGGCACTTGTCTTTTGCTACGGGTTCAATCATTTTTAATCATCCTCCTTTAGGAATGGCTCGAGCTTAGACGTTAATAGTCAGTTGGGCAATAGTATTACCACCAATTACATTTGCAAGATCTGCAAGCAGATATCGGTTATGTTCCTGGCGGATCTAGGAGTGCGAGAGATTGGAAACTGTTTATGTTTTTGATCCTCTAATGCTGAATCTAGAAGAATGATTGAACGGTATTAACAATTATCTCTCGTGATTAAATGCTCAGACAAATTATTATTCTTTAACTTCTGAGAGATTTGCTACTTTTTGAATTAAATGAAGTAAAAAATAAGGATCGAATAACTTACGCATATCAGAAGTCTAATTAAAACCAAACTGATAATGACCCTTCGATCATAGATTCAAATATAAAAGAACAGGTAAAGCAGAGAGAAGGAGTCTGACTCGGATACTCTTTTTAAAGAGGCTGATTAGATAATGGTATCTTTTATCGGAAATATTTGTTTGTTGGTCCGACGATAAGTGTCTCCGGAGAAACGAAAGAAATTTTAAGTGTTCAAAAATCTTTAAACCAAGATCTCAACGACTAATTAATTTCAAAGACTTAAAAAGTCGTGTTTAATAGTAGTAAGAAAAAACCGCAGAGAAAATTTTCACTGCGGTTTTGATGATAAAGCAATGCGATTAGGCTTTAACGTTGTCGGGTCGAGTCAGTTCTTCTAAGCGAGCTTCTTCGTCTTCTTCCATTGCAACGGGGGAAGTAATACGGAAATCCTCAAGGCTCTTGCCTTCAAGCTCAGCCTGCTGGAGCCAAATAGGTTTGCGGCCGCGCCCCGTCCAAGTTTCGCCTTTGGGTCCCATGAATTTCGGGATCATTGCGCCTTTGCGCATAAGTTTTTTAAGCCCGATTTCTGCAGGCTGAAGGTCGAATTTTTGAATCAATTCTCGGCAAGTATTAATGGCGTTAATACGTTCGCGGCGAGTAACTTCTTCAATTTCTTTTTCTAATTCTTGTTTTTGACGAATCAGATCTTCTAAAGTTGCCATTTGGACACCGATTGATAAAAAGAAATAACAAAATAAAATTAGATAATAAGATTATCTGTTGATGATTATAAGCGATATAGAGATATTTATTTAATTCAAATTTATTTTTAAAGAATAATGTGACCGAATTAAGTTTGTCTCTCTCCTAAACTGTTTTATTTAAAATCGAATGAAAACAATCGGCTATTGGAATTTACCGAGATAATCGCTTCCTCATGATAGTTCTGCAGTTCATCTGGGCAAAATTTCAAGTCTGATTTCTTTTAAAGCAATAAATTAAATTGATCAGTTTCCGGTTTCTATATCCTGCTTTTGGTAGGCAAGTTTAGATACTGAGGCTCAAAGGAATACTTTTTCAAATGAGCCTCTCTAGACAATTATTTTCCTTATCGTTGATGTCTTTAGTGGCTTAAGATCTCGGTTCACACAAACTGAATAACTGTCCATAATTGGCAGAATTTCGTACCGAGTGGGCCATCCTTTGGTACTCTTTCAACTTATGTTCGGTGCACCCGTTGTAGTTAGGGAAAAGGACCTTATCTTGAAAAAAACGCTTCTTCTTATTGACGGTTCAAACTTTATTTTTCGTGCTTACCACGCGCTGCCTCCTTTATCGACATCGACCGGCACGCCCACGAATGCGATTCGCGGCTTCCTCTCGATGCTCAGAGTATTGATGAAGGATGTACCTACGGACTATGTTGCGTGTGTGGTTGATCCGAAAGGAAAAACTTTCCGTTCGGATATCTATCCTGACTACAAGGCCAATCGTCCTCCGATGCCGGAAGACCTTTCCGTGCAAATACCGCTGATTTTTGAGGGTGTTCAAAAAGAAGGCATTCCTTTCCTTCAGATTCCCGGAATAGAAGCCGATGACACCATTGGAACATTGACGAAAAAAGCCGTAGCAGAGGGCTTCAATGTCGTTATCGCCACCGGCGACAAAGACTTTGCTCAGCTCGTCAATGACAATGTTCTCCTTGTGAATACGATGGGCAAGGACAACAGCTGGCTAAACAGTGAGGGCGTTGAGAAGAAGTTCGGAGTACCTCCGGAAAAGATCATCGATTTCCTCGCCCTTATGGGCGATAAGATCGATAACGTTCCGGGCGTTCCCAAGTGCGGAGAAAAGACCGCTGCTAAATGGATCACTGAATTCGGCTCAGTGGACGGCGTGATCGAAAACGCAGAAAAAGTGAAAGGCAAGATCGGTGAAAATCTTCGTTCGGCTTTGGGCTTTCTTCCGATTGCCCGTCAGCTAGTCACGATCAAGACTGATGCTGACTTATCGGCAGAAGTTCCTTCCTTAGAGTCTTTGAAGTTAAAGACGCCGAACCGCACCGAACTTTTGGATTACTACAACAAGCTGGAATTCAGAAGCTGGGCTAAAGAACTAAAGAAAACGGATGTACCCGGTGAAGTCAAACCTTTAGAAACTTCAACAACGGCTCAAAAGAGAGCTGCGGTCGGAGCTGCTCCTGTTGAAGGCGATACTTTGGATTTGTTCTCACAGGAACAAGAATCCGAAACCGAAAGAACGCTTGAAATCATTACTGATAAGGCAAAAGCTAAAGAGCTGGCCGCACATCTTGAAGATTTGGTCACCAAGGACGGCTTTGAATTTTATGTCTTAGCGGACGGATCATCTCAGCAGGAATATATGCCGGTCGGCGTTGCTTTCGGAACTACGGACGGCAAGACGAGTTACGTTCCGATCGACAACGATGTCCTTTTAGCTCAAGGTCTTACTCTAGGTACTTTTAAAGAGATCTTCGGAAGGGTGCTTGAACATAAGAAACCGATTAAATGCGGTTATGACACCAAGTACATGAAACACGTCTTCGCCAATGTCGGTATTAATCTCGCCGGTGTCTCCGATGACGTAATGCTGGAAAGCTATGTTTTAGAGGCCCATCGTTCTCACACTATAGAAAAACTTGCAGCCAATTGGCTTAAATATGAATTAAGAGGGGAAGAAGAACTCTTAGGAAAAGGCGCCAAAAAACTGTCTTTTTCCCAAGTTTCTGTCGAAAAGGCAGCTGAATTTGCTTCGGAAAGAGTCTTTATCGTCAGCCGGTTAAATCGTCTCTTTAAGAAAGCATTGTCTGACGACGCGAAACTTGAGAAAATTTACCGTGATATTGAAATGCCTTTGTCAGATGTTCTTTTCAAAATGGAACAAAATGGCGTGCTTATCGATACGAAACTCTTGGATCAGCAGACAGCCCAGCTAAATACGAAAGCCAGAGAATTGGAAGAGCAGGCCTTTGAAGTTGCCGGGGAAAATTTCAAGCTGTCCAGCCCGAAACAGCTTGGCGAGATTTTGTTCGACAAGATGGGTGTTGTTCTCGAGGGTGCGAAACCGAAAAAGACGATCTCTGGGAATTATTCCACCAGCGAAGAAGTTCTTTCTGAACTGGCTGAAAATTATCCCTTGGCAAAGATCGCCTTGGAGTACCGCACGATCACAAAACTCGTGACGACTTATACGGAAAAACTTCCGAAGATGGTCGATCCCAAAGACGGAAGAGTCCACACGACCTTCGAACAAGCGGTCGCTGTGACAGGACGTTTGTCTTCCACGAATCCGAATCTTCAGAATATTCCGATTCGAACCGAAGAAGGCCGCAAAGTTCGCGAAGCATTCATCTCGGCATCCGGCTGCAAATTGATCAGCGCTGACTATTCTCAGATCGAACTGCGCATCATGGCGCATTTGTCAGCCGATAAGCGCTTGGTTGAGGCCTTTAAGAACAATGAGGACATTCACCGTGCGACAGCGGCGGAAGTATTCGGAAAGGAAAGGGACAAGGTCACACCGAATGACCGCCGTATTGCCAAAGTGATTAACTTCGGTTTGATGTACGGCATGAGTCCGTTCGGTTTGGCAAAGAACCTCGGCATCGGAAGAGACGAGGCTAAGAATTACATCAACAAATTCTTTGCTCGTTTTCCAGGTGTTCATGACTACATGGAAAGGACAAGAGCTTTAGCCGATCGCCAGGGTTACGTCGAAACAACCTTCGGCAGAAGGCTGTGGCTCCCGGAGATCCATGCGGGCGGTGCTCGTCGCGCCGCGGCAGAAAGAGCTGCGATTAACGCGCCGATGCAGGGGACGGCTGCGGACCTGATCAAGCTGTCGATGATTGCGGTTCAAAAATGGATTGAAGAGAAAGGCCTTAAGAGCAAACTCATTCTCCAAATTCACGATGAACTCATCATGGAAGTGCCGGAGGCCGAAGTTGACCTTGTTAAAGAAAATCTTCCGAAGATCATGGATTCAGTCACTGAGCTCCATGTTCCTCTGATCGCTGAAGTCGGGGTCGGAGACAACTGGGAAGCCGCTCACTAACTAAAAACGCTCGGGACCGACCGAGCGTTTTTAGTTGACGGCGCTCAAAGCGCCTGGTCATGAATTAGTTGCAGGCTTTGGCTTTTTCGGGAACCAGACGACCGACTTCTTTCTTGTCTCCGTCAAGAAGGATCAGCTGCTTGTCATCTTTCTTGATGTAGTGTGTTGCATTCAGCATGGTGGTGAAACGCATTTCCTGGTCCATGTACTCCTTAGCGCACATTCTCTGGGTCATGGCCATTTCGGAGAAATCAATCTTTCCGTCTTCACCGATTTTGTAGCGGCCGGACATGTTGTTGCATCCGGGCTCGGAGGAAAGCGTACCGTCTTTATGAAAATCAATCATGGCCGGAAGTTCGCAGGAAGACTTAGTTTGTTCTTCGAGCGGCATCCAAGTATTGGCAGCCAAATCTTCATTAGTCAGCGCAAAAGCGGAAGAGGCGACAGCGCCGAGAGCAAGACAAAGAATTAAGTTACGCATTTCAACTCCAAAAGATTTCTTGTTTTCGATAGCTTAATCGAGAAGCAAAAGGGCCTGCAGATGCAGGCCCGGGAATGTGCAACGAATCATTAATGAAGCGGCGGAACTTCAGACTCGAATATCGAACGCCACATCGGATAAAGAGAGCTGTAAGAAAGTCCTGTGACAAAGAGTGCCCACAGGATGACCAGGATCTGTCCTAGATCGCCCAAGGCGCCGAAGGCAACTGCTCCGCCGGAAGCCAGCAGAAAAAGCAGCAGACCGAGGCAGGCAATGGCGCCGATATTTCTGAAACAGACCACAAGGCTGAAGAAGAAGGCTTTGCCGATAGGCTGTTTTTTCCAGGCAATCAGCATCGGAGAGAAGCATGTGATGCCCAACAGCATGGCGTATAGGACGGCCCCCACGATGAAGCCCAGCCAAGGAATATGGCTCAGGACGCTCTGAGGATCAATTTGGCCCTGAGCATTCTTCCACTGTGCGATGTCACCGGAGGTCAGGAGGCTCACGATCAAGCCGATGACGATAACGCAGAGACCGTAAATCAAGCCTAACAAAATCAGCTTGTTACGAGTGTCCATGTCATTCCAGCCTTCGCCGAAGCAGGAGAAGAGGGTCGGGCGGGAATTACGGGCAAGCTCTCTGCCGCAAGCGGCAAAAGCCAAGGCCCCGAAAGGCGTTACCAAAGAACTTAAGATCGCGCCGAGCCAGGAAAGTCCGAGAAGCTCGGAAGGCAGGTTGGCAACGAACAAAGCAAGCACGTAACAGCCGAGAATGCCGAAAACAGTTGCGGGCGCACGTTTGACAACAACACATGCGCCTCGCAGCCAGTCCATTCCCGTTTTAAAAGGAAGGTGATAATTTTCCATAAAAACGAAGTTTCAAATCAAATCCAAGGTAAATCTTCAGGCGCGGATTCGCGGCGAAGTTTAAGAATACGTTCGAAATGCGCCGGATCATGCGGGGTGAGAAGCGACGCAGGTCTCGGCATATAGTAATCGTAAAGTCGGGAAACCCAAAACCGAAGAGCTGCCGCAGACAGGATATCCTGCCAGAGCTTGTGATCTTCTTCGGTTAAAGGACGAACGCTGTTGTAACCCTCAAGCATGGCTTGAGCGCGTTCGGGTTCGAATTCTCCGGTCTCTAAGTCAATCGTCCAGTCATTTAACGTGACAGCGAGGTCATAGAGAAACGGTGCGTTGCACGCAAAATAAAAGTCAATGACGCCTGCCAAAGATTCGTCATCGCCGTTCTTGTTGATCAAAGCATTATTGCGGAACAAGTCGGCGTGGACGGCACCGGCCGGAAGGGCTTGATATTCCGGGGATTTTTGAAGCTCCAGCTGACGCGTGACTTCTTCTTCGAGCATCTGGTACAGACGATCGGGAATGTAAGGTTTAAGCAGCGGCATGGAGGAGAGCCAAAATGCCGAGCCTTTGGTGTTTTCCTGCGAAAGCGGAAAGTCCTCAACGGCGTTATGCATCTTGGCAAGCATCTCTCCCATTTCACGGCAAGCCTTGGCAGAAGGTTTTTCTACGTAAGTTCCGCTGAGGCAGGGAGCAATGGAGCATGGCTTGCCGTTGATTTCGGAAAGCAAGCCGCCATCTTTGCGCGGAATGGGATAACTTACTGCAAGGCATTTTTTACCGAGATGACTGGTCAGTTCAAGATAGTACGGAAGCTGATCTTTGTTCAGACGTTCGAAAATGGTAAGGACGTACTTACCTTTGTCGGTGTCCAAGTAAAAATTACTGTTTTCAATACCGCTGGCTATACCTTTTAGGGAACGAGCCTGACCGATGTCGTAATGAGACAAAAGCTCATCGAGCTGGGTATTAGAAACCTCAGTAAATACTGCCATTTTGTGCTTTGATCCTCTGCTTAGAAGCCGAAATTAATGAATTTTGGAATGCTCATCGTATTGTCGCTTCCTGTACCGGGACCGCTTCCGCCGGTTTTATTGCTCGGAGCCTCACGCGTCATGACATAAGGAACCTGAGTGGACATTGGAGTGACTTTCACTTCAGTGACCTGATTGTGATTGTCAACGGTCTCTTCAATTTTAGTCTTTGGCCACAAGGAAGGATCTTTAGAACGCTTTTGAGCAGCTTTTAAGTCTTTCTTAGATTGAGCTTCCTCAGCCTTGGTGTCTTTCTTACCAGCTTTGGAATTAACAATATCCGGGTTTTTCTGGTTTAAATCAGTGACTTTTTCCTCAATCGTTTCACCGCTCTTGGACGGTCTTTGAATATTGTCGGGAGCATCGTTGAAAGAAGGGGGAACCGGTGCGTCGAGACCAGCCGCGTAAGCTGATCCGAGCATCAGGCCGGCAGCAGCAATGAAGGCAGCCAATTGAATTTTTTTCATAATTATTTTCTTAATGAAACATACTTGACATAAGTGTACGGGAATTTAGAGGAAAGCACCGACTAAAGGTCTCTTTTTAGTCATTCGGCTTTTTCAAAAAGGCGAAAATTTTCACTTAGAATTTCGCTCAATTTCCGACCTCTTTTTTCCATAGATTATGGCTACACTTACTTCACAAGAAATCCTGAATGCCACTGTGAGCATGGGTCTCTCCAAAGCCAATCAATGCTGGATTGCCCGTGCCGCGAACACACTTCTCGCCGGTATGTATATTGCGATCGGCGGTTTTCTCGCAATTCGTATCGGACTCGCGCTTCCTTGGGAGCAGTGGGGTGGAATGTCAAAGCTGATTTTCGGAGCAGTGTTCCCGCTTGGGCTTATGCTGGTTGTTCTTTGCGGTGCTGATTTGTTTACCGGCAGCTGTATGACGCTGACCACCGCCCAAGCTAAGCAAAAGATTACTTTCGGCCAGACCGCCTTTACGTTGGCGACTTCCTGGATCGGTAATTTTGCCGGTGCGCTTTTTGTTGCTTTCTTCATCGCTTATCTTTCAGGACTGATTTTTGAGAGTGCCGGCGGGACGATGCCTTGGGCAGCCGCTGTCGTGAATTTAGCCAATGCCAAATGTTCGTTAGGTTTTACAGAGGCGCTTCTTCGCGGAATCGGGTGCAACTGGCTGGTTTGCTTAGCTGTATTTGCTGCAGCCGCCTCAACGGAAACGATCGGTAAGATCGCAGCCCTTTGGTTCCCGACGATGGCTTTCGTTGCTTTAGGCATGGAGCACTGCATTGCCAATATGTTCTTTATCCCGCTCGGAATCCTGACAGGAACCGATCCTCGCTACATCGCGTTAGCGGAAGCTGGGAAGGCTGCGGCACTTAAAGCTGATTTTTATTCATTTGTTGCGGGCAATCTGGTTCCGGTGACGATAGGAAATATTATCGGCGGCTCGGTTTTGGTGGGTATGCTTTACCTCGCCGCCAATATCAAAAAGGCTTAAGACGTATCGTTTTAGTGACCGATAGCGTCTTTGATTGCAGCGATATTTGCTTCGCAGCATTTATACCCGGCTCGAATAGCCTCTTCGGCACGGTAAGTTTCTAATAAGCCTATGTCGGTGACTTTCGGACAAAGGATGATCTCGGGAGGATCACCGGCGAGACGGGTTTTAGTAATACGGTCCTGAGCAATATTAATAGAGCGGGAAATCGTCTCAAAGAAATCCGGAGGTTTAGGTTTATCGGACTCAGCCTCCTTTTTGATCGACGGAATCAGATTTTTGGCCTTGGCAAAAATTTTTGCGACTTCGCTCGTTTTTTTTCTGTTGGAGCCTTTTGACTGTTTTTCAATTTCAACTCGCCTCAGGAGGTCGTTATTAAGGTTTACCGCGATCACAACATCGGCTCCCAGAGCCCGGCATAAAGAGACAGGAACTGGGTTAACGATGCCGCCGTCGATATACCACCGGCCTTCAGGTCCCTCAACAGGCGGAAAGACGCCCGGCATGGCCATTGAAGGCCAAACGGAGTCAAAAACCGGACCTTTTGTAATCCAGATTTCTTTGCCGCTCATAAGATCACAGGTCACGGTTCCAAAAGGGGTTTTTAAATCTTCAATGCATTTTTGTTTCCGTTCTACGCCGCTCTTTACGAGGAACATCTGCATTTGATGCAAATTGATCCACCCGTCAATAGAAAAGCTCGGATTAAAAAACGTCGTCCAATTTAAGCGGTTAATAGCAAGGGCTTGTTTACGCAGTCGTTCTAAATGTCCGCTGACATAACAGGCGCCCACTATCGCTCCGATTGATGTACCTGCAACAACATCCGGAACAATTCCCTGGTCCAGCAAACAATCAATAATGCCAATGTGGGAAAAACCGCGGGCTGAACCGCTTCCAAGTGCTAATCCGACTTTCATAAAACTCCTCACTTCAAATAGATTCTAATGATCAATTCTGAAAATCTTTGCAGTGATCTTCTCAAAGTAGTACATCTATTCGTAGTCAATAAATAAGAAATGGACGAAGGAGGAACTTCGACAGCTCACAACATGTAAAAAATGTTGAAATGTAAAAATGAGGGCGTGGCTCGCCTAAAATGGAATTCATTACGATAAAACAATTGCTCTCAAAACAAGGAAAAGAATATGCGGCTTCATTATGGCGTGTGGGACGGTGTCGTCTATGACAACCGCGGCACTGCTGATTACAAAGAACCTGAGGGTCTGGATCTTAAAAATCTTCTGCAGTTCAATAACGGCAACCCCGTTATGACATTTATCTCGCATCGGGGATTCTTAGTTTTCCACCCGCATGCAAACCTGCTTTTTGCCATAAATAAATATTATTCAACGGTAAAAGACAATTCCTGCGGTAAATGTACTCCTTGCCGAAGCGGCTCAATCATCATTTCTCAGGCGCTGGAAAAAGCATTGAGAGGAGACCCGATTAATTGGGAAAATCTTCTCGATATCGCCCGCATGATGAGAAATACGAGTTTCTGTGGGGTGGGTCAGACTTCGCCGGTAGCTTTAATTGAAGCGATCAAAGCTTTTCCCGGAGATCTAAAACTCGTTCCGCTTCCTGATATGCCATGGGGCGGCTATGAAGTAATGACGGCTCCCTGCATCGAAGCCTGTCCGGCGCACGTCAACGTGCCTCGTTATATTGATTACATAAAGGCAGGACGTACGGATTACGCCACGGGTGTAGTTCTTCGTCACTACCCGTTAGTCGGCTCCTGCGGACGAGTCTGCGTCCGTCTTTGCGAAAAGGCTTGCAGACGAAATCGTCTGGAGGGAGCTGTCGACATCAAGAATCTGAAGCGTTATTGCGCTGACTCATTGGGGTACACCGTTGACAAAATGTTCGAAGGTGCCGCTGCAGAACCGAGCGAATTCTCTCCCAGAATCGCAATTATCGGCGCCGGTCCCTCCGGACTCACATGCGCATATCATTTGCTGCTGAAAGGCTACAAAGTTGAAGTGTTTGAGGCACAGCGAAAGGCCGGGGGGATGGCTTTAGTCGGTATTCCTCAGTATCGTCTGCCGAAAGATATTCTATTGGCTGAAGCCAATACGATTGAGCAGCTGGGCGGTAAATTTCATTACGGCAGGCGTTTAGGGAAAGACTTCACATTGGATGACCTTTTTAACGAGGGATTTAATGCTGTGTTTATAGGGGTCGGCTGTGCCAAGGGTATGAAACTTGGATTCCCCGAGGACAATGAACAAATTGAAGGCTATTACAACGGCTTGGATTTTCTTCTTCAGGTTGAACGCGGCGTCGTAGAAGGTGAGGCTCCTTCCTTCTCCGGAGACTTTGTGGTTGTCGGCGGCGGCAACGTTGCAATGGACTGTTCTCGCTCTGCTGTGCGTATGACCGACGGCAAAGTTCATGTCATATATCGAAGAACTGAAGCTCAAGCTCCGGCAGATCCTTTGGAAATCAAGGCGGCTAAAGAAGAGGGCATCGAATTCCATTTCCTGACAGCTCAAAAAGAACTGGTGCTCGAAAACGGTAAAGTTACCGGACTTCGCTGCATCAAACTTCGCGAAGGCGCGCCTGAAGCCAACGGCAGAAGAAAGCTTATCGAGATTCCGGGTACGGAATTTGTCATTCCTTGCTCCAATGTCATCAGTGCTATCGGACAGCGAATTGATCAAAGTATTTTTGAACAGAAAGACAATATTCTGTTTGATAAGCGCGGCAACATTTCCGTGACGGAATCATTGGCTACAAGCCGTCCCGGCGTATTTGCGGGCGGAGACTGTGCCACCGGACCGACCACGCTGATCGGAGGTATGGCTCAGGGTCAAACAGCTGCCGAATCTATTCATGAATATCTAACCCGAGGTTCCGTCGGTTTTGAACCGCGATCACGCATGACTCAGATGATTAAGAAATGCAATCTTCTTGAGGAGACTGAACCCGTTCTTCCGACCATTCATCAGGATCGTCAGCAGATGCCAGAACTGGCGCCCGAAATTCGCGCCCATAACTTTGAAGAAGTCGAACTCGGATTAACTCCGGAAGAAGCTAAGAAAGAAGCGGAACGATGCATGCGCTGCTACCGGCTCTTCGGCGTTGTTACTCAGCTGCCGATTCCCGGTTTTAACCAAAAGGCTCAATAAGAAAAAGGAGAATAGAAATGAGAGCCTATATCAACAACAAACCTTTTGATTTTGATCAAGAAATTACAATTTTAGAAGCGGCCAGACAAATGGGGTTCTTTATCCCGACGCTTTGTGCTTTTAAGCCGCTCTGTCACACACCGGGGACGTGTGCAGTTTGTATCGTCCGTGTAAAAAGGGCCGACGGTCAGGAACTTACGCTCACCAGCTGCAAGACACCTTTGGAAGACGGAATGGAAGTTGACACCATTTCCTCTCAGGTCAAAAAAATGCAGCGAACTCAGGTGGCTTTGATCTTCGCAGACCACGACATGGATTGTGTGACCTGCGGTCGTTACGGTAATTGTGAACTTCTTCAGCTGGCTCGCAACTTAGGAGTCCAGAAGGCGCCTTTCACGGGCAAATTTATTGCTGAACGAAAGGTTGACCATACCGATCCGGCGATCGAGCTCGATGTTAATAAGTGCGTCCGCTGTATGCGCTGTGTGGAGGTGTGCAATAAGATCCAAGGCATCGGAGCGCTTCGTATTGATGAAATCGGAACGAAAGCCGGTGTATGCCTGAACGGCACCAAAGATTGGGTGGATTCCACTAAATGTGTTCGCTGCGGACAGTGCATTATGGTCTGTCCTACGGGGGCTTTAATGTCAACGGATAATGTGGATAAGGCCCGCGAAATTCTTGAAGACGAAAGTGTTATTTCCGTAGTTCAGTTTGCGCCCTCTGTCCGCGCAACATTGGGCGATGCATTCGGAACGCTTTCCGGAACTAATGTTGAAAAACGCATCATTGCCGGGCTGAAGATGATGGGTGCCAACTATGTTCTTGATACCAACTTCTCAGCTGATGTTGTGATCATGGAAGAAGGTACCGAGCTGCTTAATCGAATCAAAGATAAGCACTCAGTGATGCCGATGTTTACTTCCTGCTGCCCCGGCTGGGTTAGTTTTGTTGAACAGCATCGTCCTGAAATGCTGGACCATCTTTCCACCACTCGCTCTCCGCAGGCTGTGCTCAGTTCTCTTGCCAAGACATGGCTGCCGGAAAAAATCGGCGCCGAGCCTTCAAAGATCCGTGTGATTTCCATCATGCCGTGCACAGCAAAGAAGATCGAGGCAGGACGCCCACAGTTGGCCAAAGACGGCGTGCCGGACACGGATCTGGTTTTAACCGTCCGCGAATTGGCAAGACTCTTTAAGAGCCGTGGGATAGATCTGAAAGAGATCGAAGACGGTGAATTTGATACACCCTTTATGAGCCGAGGTTCGGGCGCCGGTGTGATTTTCGGGAAAAGCGGCGGTGTGGCAGAAGCGGCTTCAAGAACGCTTTACCATGTCCTCACCGGAAAAGAGGTGAACAACGTTCCCTTTAAGCCCTCCAACCACCCGCATGTTTATAAAGAAGCGGATATGGACGAAGGCGGCGTGAAGCTGAAAATCGCAGTCGTTTACGGTCTAGCCAACGCCAACAAGATTTGTGATGAAGTGGCCGCGGGAACCTGCGACTATAACTTTATCGAAGTGATGACTTGTCCGGGCGGATGCGTCAACGGCGGCGGCACGATTCGTTTCAGAGGAAACTATTTGAACGCTACTTCGAAGCGCTTCGAAGTTCTGGAACGCGCCGACGAAAACAGTCCGGTTCGTCAGTCTCACAACAATCCGATGGTCAAAGAGCTTTATGACGAGTTCTTGGGAGAGCCGAATTCTCACAAAGCTCATCAGCTGCTCCATACTTCTTACGACGATCGAAGCAAGACGCCTGCCGTTCCTTCCATCCGTCATGTGTGGAAGAAGATCCAGTTAGGCTAATCAAAATTAAAGCTCTTCGAAGAAATTCCTGAAGGGCCTCCAAAAGTAAAAACCGGATTCCGTTTAGGCTCCGGTTTTCTTATTACTCGTTCCGGATTTGTCTTGTAACAGCTCTGAACTGTTCTTTGAATCCGACATCATAAAGGGCGGAAAGAGCAGGCGGCTCGAAAGCAAAGATCTTGGAGATATCTTTTTCTGCATTCGAGATGCAGTCGGCTAAATCTGCGCCGATCTTCATCGTCATGAAGGTATTCAAAGAAATTTCGAAATTCAAAGCGGCTTTTTCACGGATCTCTAAGAGTTCTTTTGTGCGCTTGTTTAAATGACGTGTGTAGAATTTAACGACTTCAAGAATCTCATGGTTGATCTTGACGTTGTTTTTAAGCGTGGCGCGCGCAGCTTCAGAAAGATTAGGAGAAGTGAGTTTTTCTTCTGCTGTGTTGATTTGCTTAAAGGCTTCTTTTTCGATTCCTGCAACGCGCTTCATGTAAACCTTGCCGATTTGATACAAAGCTCGATTTACCGCTTCTAAATAGAGGCGGTTGCACATCATGTAAAAACCTGCGTAAGTTTTAGAGAGTTCCGGAGTCGGGTTCGACTCAGCAAGCTGAGACTCCAAACGCTTTAACACCTGACCCACGCAGTCAGCTACAGAAAGAATGGCGGCAAGGTCCTCGCCTTCGGCCGATTCAATCAGGCTTTCCAGCTGCTCGCGATCGATGCGAACGCCGCGTGCCTTCAAAGAATCCAGCGCTTTATCCAAAAGCACAACGATTTGTTTTTCGTCGTATTCGATCTTGCTTTTGTAGCGGCTGATCTTGTCCTTTAAATTGCTTTGTGTACTGTTAAGAATGTTCCAGGTCTTTTTCGGAGCCGCGATTAAATCTTTTTCCCATTCGAGGATTTGCTTTTGGCGGCCGCGAATGTCTTTACGGACATTTTTGACTAAACCGAGAAGAGACATGACTTCATTATTGAACATCTCTTCGAAGCATTCGGAACAAATTCTGCGGGTCGCGGGTTCCTGATAGACATAACGGCGGATGAAGTTGCGGCCCTGAGGGTGAACTTCCTGCGCGATGAGTTCAACGCCTTTTTCAAGTTTCGGACGAAGGCCTGACCAGGTTTTCTCAAAAGTCTGAGAATGAAAAATAGCTCTTTCCATTGCCATGTAAAGAGGGTAAGTCACAATCATACGAACCGGTGCAAGCATTCTTAATATTCTTCCGTTAAAGCCTTAATTAGTCCTTCAGGATTAATTTTCTTTATCTTAACTGATCACGGTCTTAAATTTCGGGGGCTAGCTATAAATCCTGGGGCGATGCATCCAAATGGTTTTCACAAACCATTGAGAAAAAACACACCAAGTACCGATTGTCATTTTCCGCCTGAGACGACGAAGGCTCCGTAGATCGGAGCCCTCATACTGCATTGAAGGAAATTAGTCGATTTCGATCAATTCGTACTGGGTGTTGCCCATCTTATGCTCTGCCATTGCGGTCAGCTGGCGCAGGCCGTGACGGGATTCCATTCTTTCAACTAGATCATGATTGTCTCTATGGTGAGAGTAAACCAAGTCGACACAAGCCTGATCAATAGCGAGGAGGTCGGTAGAAGCCAAAATACCGATATCGGCAATCGTCGGTTTAGCAGCGGAAAGGCCAGCGCAGTCGCAGTCAACAGACATGTTGCGCATGACGTTAATGTAAGTAATTCTCTTGCCGAAATGGTCAATCGTGGCTTTGGCCGAGTCAGCCATCAATTCCATTAGCTTTTCCTTGGCCGGCCATGCATTCCAATCGGCAGGAGGTTCCCCTTCGATGCCATGGACCTGGCGTTTACCAACCTGGCCGGAAGCGCAGCCAATGGCGATATTCTTCATCGAGCCTCCGAAACCACCCATAGCATGACCCTTAAAGTGAGTCAGAACCAGCATGGAGTCATAGTTGACAATGTTCTTGCCCATAGCAACTTCTTTCAGGTGGAAGCCGCCGTTAACGGGCAGGTTGACAAAGCCGTCCTCGTCCATGATGTCGACCGGGCAGAACGTCCAGCCGTTAACCTTGATGGTCTCTCGGTGACTTTCCGTTGTGTAGCGGTCGCCTTCGTAAAGTGTATTTGTTTCGACGATGTTGCTGTTCGGAATCGTCGCCTGAAGGGCTTGGACTAAATCACGAGGAAGGATATTCGGACCGTGTTTTTCACCGGTGTGCAGTTTGATCGCAACTTTGCCGTAAATTTCGCTGTTCACTAAGTTATAGAGTTTGATGAGGTGCTCAGCGTCAATGATCGGCGAGAAGAAAACTTTCGCCGCAGATCCTTTGTATTTTCCGGGTTCAACCCGTTTGGACCCAATAACGGGTGTAACAACAGGCGCATTAATCACTTTGCCGCAGCCGCAGGAATCAGTACAACAATCGCTCACTTCTTTCTCCTTATTCGCTAAAAAGTTTTGCGGATATAACTTATTAATATTAGAACGATTCAAAAGAAGCGGTTTGTCTATTTTTGCGGCTTGTCTGGAAGGCAAGAACTTCATGTGCGGATACTGTTTGCGCTGAAAGAAAAACGCAAAGCAAAACTTAGAGAAAAATCAAGAATCTCAAGTAAAGTAAAGAAAAATTGAACACCAGGAAAACTCTGAGGGGTAAAATGAAAGAAAAACTAAAAACCAAACTGAGGAGAAATATGCGCATTCGAACACTCTCTTTACTCACCGTCATGTCGGCCGTTTCCTTGTCAGCTATAGCTGCGGCTCCGACAGTCAGTACTGAAGCAAAAAAAGCTGCTGACATGATTAACGCCGATGCTCCGATGCAGAAAATGTTGGCAGAGCTCACGAGTCCTCAAGGACAAAAGTGGCGATTCAATACTCAAATGGAAATCGTCCGAATTGCATCTCCGTCCCGATCAGAAATGCGCCGTCAGCAGGAACTGATGCGTCGTTTCACCGAAGAATGGGGCTTCTCTCCCGCGCAGGTAATGACGCGTACCGACGGCATCATCAAGGGTGCTGGACTTCAGAAGGTTGACGGTCTGCCTGTATATAACGCCTGCGTCAGAATTCCCGGCACTTATTCCCAGCAAAAAGATGCTCAGTCTTACAAAGGCCAGTTTCCTAAGGTCCTCTTAGAAGGTCACATTGACACAGTGAATCCTGCGGAACTGCCGCCGGCTTCAGCTCCCTTCGTGCCGGTTAAGCTTCAGAAAGCTTCTGACGCATTGGTTAAGACAAAGGCAGAACTTGCCGCTTTGCCAGATGAACTCCACTTCGATAAAGACGGAAAGATTATTGAAGACGCCAATTACAAAAAAGCCTATCAGCGTTATAACGACTATGAAGACGCTTTGGGTCGCGGCGCTCTGAGAATTTATGTTCCTGGTTATAACGACGCGATGATTAACACGGCAGCTGTCATGCAAGCCGCTTACATGCTCAACAAATATAAGATCAAGCCGGTTTATGACATCTGGATTTGCGGTACGACCGGTGAAGAGGGCAAAGGCAACCTTTGCGGCATGAAGCAGCTTTACGGTTATAACCAAGACACCGGCAAAGGCAACAATGCTCTGAACTTCGTTGCTAACTTCGGCGCTGACAGTACATCTCCCGGTTCCGGAACGGTTAACTACTTGGGTTCTTACCGTTTCGAAATTAAATACTCGGAACCTGCCGGAGTGAAGGTCGGCGCAAACCAGCCTTCCGCTTTAATGGCTATGAACCGTGCCATTGAAATGATTTCCAATCTGAAAACTCCCTATGATCTGGATAAAAAAGCAGAAAGAACGACTTACACCGTAGGTGTGGGTTCCTGTAGTTCGGCGCCGGAAGGAGAAAGAAGTAAGGAATGCACTCTGCTGGTAGACATGAGAAGCCCGACGCCCGGGCCGTTGAAAGACATTCGCAGCAAGATTGAACCAGCGTTCGCAAAGGCACTCCAACAGGAAAACGCCAAGTATGGTTTGAAAGAAGGGGACGTCAAGGCTGTGAAGATGGAACTCGTATGGTTCGGCGACCGTCCGGCTCACAAACGTAAAAATTACGACGATCCTGCAATGCAGGCTTTCTGGCAATCAGCGCGTACTGCAGGAATCGATATTCGAGAAAAACTCAACGAAAGAGCAGCCTCGCTTAACGATAACGTTCCTGCGGCTGTCGGCGTTCCGACTGTGAACTTTAATGTGGGTACGAATGCCGGCGGTGGAGGCGGACACGCTTGGTATGAGTGGGGCATTCCCGGCAACGGTCAGGATGAAGGCAAGCGGGTTTACCGCATGATCCTGATGGGACTTATGGCGGCCGGTTACCACACTTCCGATGGAAAGGTCGTTCCTCCGTTGGTTTCTCCCAAGGGGAACCGCACAACGGACAAGCTGTATGAATAAGGAGAAAGAAATGAATAAATTATTGGCAGTCTTGATTTGCTCCTTATCCGCATCAGCTGTTTCTGCGGCAACCTATGAGGTTTCGATTACCGGTCCCGGCGGTCATTCCAACGGAAGCTACGGAAACACAAATGCAGTTCATGCCGGAAGCCGGGCAGTCTTGGAACTGGAAAAAGCGCTTCCTTGCGCAGTGATTACTGACTTTAAAGGCGGTGCAACGGTGAATGCAATTGCCGGAGACGCAGCCTTCAAAGTCAACACTGCGATGTGTAAGACATCCGAAGCCGACAATAAAGCTTCGATTGAAAAAGCGGTCAAGGACGGTGTTGACAAAGAAAACGCATTTAGAGGCGTAAAAGCCGGAGACTTGGTTAAAGGATTTCCCGCTGAAATTCAGTTCAAAATTAAGTAGTACCAAGCACTCATAGATCCATTCAGTCCGTCTAAGAGGCGGACTGAACTGTTTCAGAGGCAAAAAATCCGCGCAGCTGCTTATTAAAATACCGATTACTTATTAATAAATAGAAGAGGAAAAACGGTGAAAGCTATTGTTCTTAGCAGCGGCGGCGTTGACAGCACAACGTGTCTTGCCATGGCGGTGCATGAATTAGGCAAAGAAAACGTTGTCACTTTGTCTTTTGAATACGGTCAAAGACACTCTAAAGAATTAGAGGGCGCGCAGAAAGTCGCGGATTTTTACGGTGTGAAGCATGTTGTTTTTAATCTCACCCAGATTTTTTCTTTCAGCAACTGCTCCCTGTTATCAAACAGCACGGAAAAACCGGTTCATGAGAGTTACGCCGATCAAATTGCAAAAAACGGAGAGGGCAAGGTTTCGACATATGTTCCGTTTAGAAACGGCTTAATGCTTTCGGCCGGCGCTGCGCTTGCCCAATCCTTATTTCCGGAAGAAAAATGCGAAATTTGGATCGGTGCTCATGCCGACGACGCGGCGGGCAATGCCTATGCCGACTGTTCCGTCGGATTTAATAATGCAATGAATGAGGCAATTAACATCGGAACCTATGGACTGGTTTCGCTTCGTGCGCCTTTAAATCGCTGGAATAAAGCACAAGTCGTGGCCAAAGGATTGGAGCTCAAAGTTCCGTATGAGTTAACTTGGTCCTGCTATGACGGAGGCGAGAAAGCCTGCGGTGAGTGCGGAACTTGCATTGACCGAAAAGCAGCTTTCGAAGCAAATGGTGTTAAAGACCCGATCGAATATCTGAAATGAATTCAATTGCACTTGCGCTCGTTCTTTTTGCAGCTGTCCTGCACGCTTCTTGGAATTTTGTTTCAAAGAAGAGCGGCGGAGGGTCATCCTTTGTTCTGCTTTATGAAACGTTCGCCTTCCTGGTTTACATGCCGCTGCTTTATCTGGTGGATTTCAAAAGGCTTTTGACTCTTCCCGTTGAGATGTGGCTGCTGATCATTCTCAGCGCAGTGCTTCACGTGATTTACACCATTGTTCTCCAGACCGGTTATCGGAAAGCGGATTATTCTGTTGTCTATCCGACCGCAAGAGGCACAGGGCCGGCATTTACCGTTTTAGTGGCAGTTTTTCTTTTTGGAGAAAGACTCGCTCCGCTTGGATTTGCCGGAATTGCTTGTGTTCTTTTAGGTATCGTCCTGCTTGCGCTTCCGGGAAAGGACCAAGAGCTTAAGAGTTCACTTTCGCAAGGATTGTTTTGGGGCGTTTTGACCGGCGTGTTTATTGCTTCATACTCAAGTTTGGATGGATTTGCGATTCAGCTCATCGGGCTGACACCTCTAATGTATTACGTTCCCGGTATGGCAGTCCGACTTCTGCTTCTCGGTCCGGGAATCCTTTCTAAGAAATCCGGACGGGAAAGCTTTAAGGAAGATATTAAGAAGCGCTGGAAATATGCTCTTTACATCGGCATCGCGCACCCTGCCGCATACCTCTTGGTTTTGTTCGCTTTGCTTTATGCACCGCTTGCTTATGTTGCTCCCACCCGAGAGGTTTCCATGATGCTCGCCTTATTTATAGGAGCCAAAGCCCTTCATGAAAAGGTCACACCTTTAAAGACCGCAGGCGTTCTTGCTATGATGACGGGAGTTATCTTGATTTCGCTGGCGCGCTGAGCCTGAATGCTTTGGAAAGAATTGACCGCTGCGCCGACGGCCTTATTTAGCAAAATGAAATTAATAAGAAGGAGTCTGTAATGTCCAAACTTTACTTAGGCTTTGATGCGGGAACTCAGAGCGTGAAGGTATCTGTCTACGACGAGAATCTCAAGAGTATCACCTCGCAAAGTCTGCCCACGATCCTTCGTTATCCACACGCCGGCTGGGTGGAAATGGATCTCGATGAGTTTTTGGACATTACGGTTCGCTGTATCAAGCGCTGTGTCGATGACATTAAAGCGCTCGGCTACGATCCCAAAGACGTCCGCGCTGTGATGGGCGACGGCATTATCTGCGGCATTGCCGGTGTGAACGAAGAAGGTGACGCAATCACGCCCTATATCAATTACCTAGATACCCGCACCGATGATGACGTTCGTTTCATCAATGACATGAACCTGGACATCTGGGTTAAAGAAACCGGCAATCCGGAAGCCTGCACGATGTTCCCGGCGATGTTTGCCCGCTGGTTCCTGAAAAACAACTCCAAATTCCAGCAGCAGGGTGTTAAGTTCATGCATAACGCTCCGTACATTCTTTCTCACTTAGCCGGTTTAAAGGGAAAAGATGCCTTCATTGACTGGGGTGCTATGTCCGGCTGGGGCTTGGGCTACAACGTTATGAAGAAAGAATGGTCCAAGGAACAGCTCGACATTCTCGGCATCAGCGAAAAGTACATGCCTCGCATTTTGAAGCCTTGGGACGTTATCGGGGGCCTCACAAAGGCGATGTCTGAAAAAACCGGCTTGCACGAAGGGACTCCGATTTGTGCCGGCGCCGGTGACACCATGCAGTCTATGATCGGCTGCGGAAATTATGAAGCTGGCAAGGGCGTAGATGTGGCAGGAACTTGCGCGATGTTCTGTGTTTCGACCAAGGGCATCATTCCTGAGTTAAGCAGGAAGGGCAACAACCTTATCTTTAATTCCGGATCGCTTCCTGACACTTATTTCTACTGGGGTACGATTCGTACCGGCGGCTTGGCCTTGCGCTGGTTTAAAGACAATGTGTGCCACAAAGCCAATGATGCGGTTTACTACAACGACTTGAATGATCGCGCCGCTCAGATTCCTGTCGGATCCAACGGCGTTTTGTTCCTTCCTTATCTCACAGGCGGCCAGGATATCAACAATAAGAAGTGCGGCTGCTTCCTGGGTTTGACGCTGGATGACGATCAGTCGGTGATGTGGCGTTCGGTTTTGGAATCCATCGGCTTTGACTACATGGAAATTTGCGATCTTTATCGTTCCGCCGGCGTTGACCTTCAACGCTTGACTGTTGCTGAAGGCGGAAGCCGCAGTTCCCTTTGGAATCAAATCAAATCCGACATGCTCGATGCTGAAGTGGTTCGCTATAAGAATGCGGGCGGCGCTGTCGTGACCAACTGCATCTTTGCGGCTTATGCTGTTAAAGACGTTCCGGAAATCATTCCCGAACTCTCGAAGATTCTTCAGATCGATCAGTCTTATCAGCCGCGCGCTGAAAACACCAAGCTGTATCGTGAACTCTTAAATCTCCAGCGCAAGCTGATTGACGTCGATATGGCGCCGGCATTTGCCACTTTGTGGAATATGAAGAAGATTCTTCCTCAGAAACAAAACTAACCTGAAGATCAGTTTCACTAATCACTAATTATTGAGAGGACGACTAAAAGCCGTCCTCTTTTTTCTGCTGTTTTATTTTTATGACAGTTATAGTGTCGTAAACAGGTGTACAATAAATCACGAAGTTAGAGGATACGAATATGTCAGAGTTAATGGAAACCAAGAAAAAGTTCAGTTTGGAGGAATTGTCCGAACTTACGGGTATTTCCAGAAGAACTATCCGTTTTTATATCCAGAAGGGTCTGATGAACGGCCCGGAAGGCGAAAAGCGGGGCGCTTATTACACGACGGAGCATTTGGAGGACTTGCTTCGCATTAAGCGAATGACGGGAAAACATATTCCTTTGAACGAGATTCGGAAGGCAGATACCGAAGAAGAAAGGCCGGCTCTTCAAGTCGGAAGTGTCACCGTGTGCTCTCACATTTGTCTAGGCGCAGGTCTGACACTGGTTGTTGACCATAAGTCTTCTGAATTGTCCGGAGAGAAATTCAAAGAATTCGCAGCGGCGCTTTGCGAATTCATCGAGGAATATAAAAATAAGGAGCACGAAAATGTCTAGAGAAAAATTATCAGATTCTCCTTTACAGAAAGTGGTTTGGCAGGCGGTTATTGATGGTCCGCTGATGAGTTATACGTCGAGTCAGCATTACCACAATGACAGTCAAAACCCGATAGAAATCAACTACAGTTTTCCGCTCCCTTACGGAAAAAGTGTGATCTCTAAGTTCAGGACAAACATCAACGGAGTTGTTCGCGAAGGCAAAGCCTATCCGAAAAAGGAGGCAGAACAAAAATATGAAGATGCTATTGAGTCAGGTGATACCCCCATCATGCTGGAGGTTACTGAGAAAGATTTTTGTACAGCGTCATTAGGCAACATTCTGCCTGGCGAAGATGCTTCTATTGAACTCGAATATTTTCAGCTTTTAAATTACTGCGATCACAAACTTCGACTGACCATCCCAACCGTAATTGGAGAAAGATATGCCTCTGACATAGAAGAGCAGCCTTCCGGAAGGTTTGAAATCACTCATAATTTTTTTGCTGATTACGATTTGGACGGGAGCGTTTTGCTTAAAGGAGCTTTAGCAAAAGCAAAAATTTCCTCACCCACTCACTCTATTGAAGTCCAGAAACAAGGAGAGGATATCGTTGTCAGACTTCTTGGTGCAAAACTAGATAAGGACTTAGTCCTGGACATCGAGGCGCCTATTGAAAGTGCCGTCTACGTCGCAAAAGATGATTCGGGATGGGCGGCGGCTGCCAACTTCATTCTGTCCAATGAGCCTGCAAAACTTCCCTTGGACTTGAGCATCCTGGCAGATTGTTCTGGCTCGATGGGAGGTTCAAGAATTAATTGGATGAAGCAAGCCCTAAAAAAATTAAATTCCAAATTTGAATCCGCCGACCAAGTAAGTTTGACAGCTTTCGGCAGTTCTGTTGAGTTGAAGCTTCTTCCTAACCGAATGAAATTCGAAGAATTTCAAGGAAATTTTGCTGATGCGGTTTCTTACCTTGATGCTGATCTCGGTGGAACAGAGTTAGAACAGGCGATTGTCAGCTGTATGAATCTTTTTCCGGGCCGCAACAAACAAAGCGCCTTGCTTTTAGTTACTGACGGCGAAGTATGGGATTCTTGTAAGCCGATGATCATGGCTGCTTTGGAGGCCAAAAGAAGAATTTTCATCCTAGGCATAGGAATGGCGCCATATAGCAATCTCCTTGTCGAACTGGCGGAGAAGACTGGCGGTGCATATGAAGCAGTCTATAACTGGTATGACATAGAAGGAGCAGTTGAAAGAATGCTTAAACGCATTCGGTCAGAAGTTGCAGTACAGCCTGAGATTCATTGGCGAGCTCCTAAATTTTGGTCATCTAAGAAAGGCAAGTCTTTCTTCACTGAGGATAATTACACTGGCTTCGCTTTTTTGAAGGAACTTCCGGAGTCTGTAAAACTTTCCTGGAAAGAAGACGGAAAAATTAAAGAGATCGGAGCGAAGGTCATATCGCATGATTATGGCTACCAACTTTGCCAGCTCGTCGCAGCGCAGCGCATGCTCTCTACTGATATAAAAGAAGAGAAAAGAGATATCGGCATCAAATACAATATCGCTGGGCCTGAAACCAACTTTTTCTTGTCCTTCGTTAGAGAAGAAAATGAGAAGGGTACGACTAATCCTGAACTAATGATTGTGCCTCAGATGGTCCCTGAAGATAATTGGGTTTTGAGTCAAGCTGATCCAGATTCCAATAACATCCGTTTCAATAAAAGTTCAAGAAGATGCGCTTCTAGATCCGCACCGAGTTTATATGATGCATCATGCGCGATGCCATTAAGTGAGATTCCTGTCGATGAAACTGAAGACACAACGGTCAAGCTTTTGCTTGAATTAGCTACCAAGTTAGATTGGAGCTTCCAGGCATCCGATGTAGATTTGTATGTGACTCATGCCTATGACTTCCTATCAAAGTTTGAGGTCGTGAAGAGGGAGTTCGTAGAGTTTGTAAGGCGCATTGACCAGAAATTAGTCAATGTTTCTATCGAAGAAGCACTGCCTAAGGGGTATTACCTAGAAGGAGCGATCGAGGAAGTAGAAGAAAAGGCCGGATCTTTATTGCCCACTTTTGATGAAACAGAGGATGTTTCCAAACTCGATCCCGAAGCTTTTACTGCTTTGTGTGTTTTTATTTTCTTTGCAGCAAGAGGGAATTATGAAGAAATTGACGCTTCGTTCCATTCCTCTCTTTTAAGTTTGATCAGAAAGACCATCAGAAGATGAAGGGATGGGTTGGGATCAATAAGAAGTGTAGGCCGGAATTTTTCCGGCCTCATTTTGACAACCTCCTCGAGGCTCACTTGCCAAAGGCCTAATGGCCGCGAGTTCAGAATCCTCTTTTGCTCGGTACAATTTCTGAAAGAATTGGAGGAGCCTGGTATGACGAGAACTTTGCTTGAAAAGTGCGAGATTTCAGTAAGTCCCGAAGAGAGAACCTTTCTTCAATTAGCTGCATCTATGACCGGACTCTCTCTGTCTGCTTTCATTCGGAAAGCCACGATCTCCGCGGCAAAAGATGCCATAGACAAAAATAACCACTATCTTCTTTCTGGCAATGACGTAGGAGAATTATTTTCCGTTATCGATAACGGTTTTATTCCAAATAAAAGACTTGAAGAAGCCATAAGGCTTGCGCGGGATATTGAGAAAAATGGTGCCTCCCATGGTTATTGAAAATCTTGGTTCTCCCGTTCAGAACGGACAGGATATTTCTTGTGGGTATGAATTTTCAGAGAATCTTCTGAAAAACATAGCGATTCAAGTCAAATCTCCTAATTTCAGAAAAGGAAAAAACTGGAAGGCAGTGATGGGCGGCCTGCCGATTCTCATCTCCATTGATGATGAAGTTTTCCTGCGCGGTGTTCTTTCTGGAGCAGAAAAATTAAATAAAGACGATGTTTTGATTGCGGATGTGAAGCTGATTCAAACAATTGAGCAGAACAAGATTGTCAATAAGTATCGTGTAGTCAATGTGATTGAGCACAAGAAGTCTTCGCAGATTTGTACTTTTTAATTTGGAAGAGAACCTTTCTGGATCTCCTCGTTAGAACCAGAATCCGGCGGCGCAGAAAACCAACGAGATTGCCAAAATTGTGTTAATCAGCTTCGTGTGATTGGCAAATAATCTCGAAGCGACAGATCCAAATCCAGACCAAACCAAATTACAGCTTGTCCCCGAGATTGCGATGAAGATCGCAAACGCTGCGAGCGCTTCTGTACTTTGATAGTACGGAAGAACAAACATTTGGATGGAGACGATGGCCGACACTATTACTTTTACGTTTACAAACTGCAGAAACAATCCAGAGAAATAGGCTTGTCCTTTTTTCGGCTCGACGGCCTTGGTGTCGTATGTACTTCTCAAAATCTTTACGGCAAGCCAGATGAGATAAATCGTTCCCAGCACCAACATGGGTAAACGAATTTCAGGAATCCATTCGTTTAACTTTGCGCAAAAGAAGGCGCACAGAAGGGTGATGATGCAAAACCCGGTGAGGACGCCGGCATTGAAATAAAGCGTTTTTCTGAAGCCGACCTTGAGTCCCAAAGACATCGACATGATGTTGTTGGGTCCCGGTGTGATGGACGTTACGAATGTATAAAGCAAAAAGGATGTCAAGGAAAACATGGCTGAGGTCTGTATTTTTGTGTGCCCACTTATGCTCGAAATTATACTGAGGCAATTTATCGAACTCCTATACTCGGAACATCTTTGATATGGGAGGAACCATGAGCGACAGATTAAGTTATGCAGAAAAAGAAGAACTTCCGACCTCTGTATACGGCTTACCCGAAAGGCGAGAATACCCTATGCCTGATGCTGCCCACGTTAGAGCAGCTGAAGCTTATTTCAGATATTGCCCTGAAGAGTTGAAGCCTGAACTGGCCCGTGCCATCTTGAAGAGAGCAAAGGAATTCGGCGTTGACGTCGAAAGCCCGACTGTTCTTCAGTACGCTGCAGAATAACCGACATTATTTTCTCAATAAGCAATCGGTAGCCAGTAATGGGAGGCGAGCCGTTTGACGCTTCCCTCTCTGAAGCGGCGCTTTGATTGAAGGATTTCAGACCTCAGCCCGGCCCAAAGGCAGGAGGCTGAGGTTTTGTTTTATTCTTTTTTGACATCGTTAAGTCGATAGTTAACTCTTTTATTCATGCAGTTCTTTGGTTAACGAAGATGCGTAACTTAAGGTCTTAAGACCACAGATTTTCCTTGTTCATTCTCTCCCGAAAAAATAAAATAAGTAAAGGGGGAAGACGAAATGTGCACGAGCTCAGATTCTGGTTCAAGCGGCTTTTGGAAGGACGCCGCGTTAATTCTCGGAGCTTCAATGCTGTTGAACAGAAAACAAGAGAATTCTTCCGAGGACTCCAGCAGTTGTGACAATCCTATCTCGCTGATAATTGAGTGCTTCGATATGATTAAGCTCCTCCTTATAGATCCCATTATTTGGGCTTTTGGGGTAGTTAGGGAAGCACCTTCTTTACTCGGTAAAATTTTTTACTTCTTTGTTCTTTTGCTTTCTGCGCCAGCTTACTACGCTTTAGCAATACCTTTTGCTGCGTTAATAGCAGGACTGATTTTGTTGATGGTGGTATTTACAGCGGCACTTATTGGGGGATTTTTCTTCTTGATCTATATATTTTGGAAGATTGTCTTTGGAGCCTTATAGCGACCTTTAGCATTCATTTTTCTTGTTCGAGGTACCAATATTGTGCAAAGTTGGTAACGGGAAGGCCGGATGGACTATCCCGGAATTACGTCAGTTTTATACTTCACAGGTAGCTTTTCCTCTTTTGTGTCCACTAACAGTTATGACTACTAGATCCGGTAAACCAGTTGTTGCATTCATGTATGACTTTGACGGGACGTTGTCGCCCGGAAACATGCAGGAATATGGATTCTTAGACAAGTTAGGCGAGAGCAGCACAGAATTCTGGAGAAAATCCAACGAAGAGGCAAGAAAGTTCGAGATGGATCCGATTTCCGCCTATATGCATCTGATGATTAAGGAAACGGAAAGCAGAGCTCTCAACATTAGTAAGGAAAACCTCATCAAGCTTGGGCAAACCGTGGAGTTGTTTCCCGGCGTTGAAACTTGGTTCAAGAGAATTAACGACTACGCCCAAGCCAAAGGCTTAAAAGTGGAGCACTTCATTATCTCCTCAGGACTCAAGGAAATCATCGAAGGAACACCAATTGCAAAAGAATTCAGAAAAATTTTTGCATCAGCCTTCATTTTTGATGCTTATGGAAAGCCGATTTGGCCAGCGCAGATCGTGAATTTCACGACTAAGACGCAATATATTTTCCGTATCAACAAGGATTCTTTAGATTTAGCGGACGTCAAGAAAGTAAATCAATACATTCCACAAGATGAACGGCGCGTACCTTTCAGAAGAATGGTGTATTTCGGTGACGGTGACACGGATGTGCCTTGCATGAAGCTTGTTAAGGCGGAAGGCGGATTTTCTATCGCTGTTTATCCGGCCCGGAAGAAAGAGAAGGCCAATCAACTCCTCGCGGACAACCGCTGTTCTTACATTGCTCCGACGGATTATTCTCCAGATGCGAAAGTAGAAAAACTGGCCTTCGGCATCATTGACTTGATCGCCGCTCAGGAGAACCTCAACAAGCTCGCTGAAAAGTAATTTCGAGCAAAGAAAAGACAAGGCTTTCACGTTTGCCTTGTCCTTTGAGCACTGACAGTGGCTTTGCCAACGGACGTTGGCATAAGTCCATGTCAACTCTTTAGAGTTCGTCCTTCTCTTTTAGATAGATTTTGAGTTTTTCGACGACTTCCACGTCAGCCGGAAGCCAAGCGACAGAATCCAGCTCATTGGGTTTTAACCATTTGGCGTCTTCGTGCTCAATCAGCTCAATGGTTCCTTTCGTTATAACCGAGATGAAGCAGTGCATCGTTAGGTGGAAGTTCGGATAGTCGTATTCAACTGTATGAAGAAGCTTTTCGGGTCGGATCTCTACATTGAGCTCTTCTTCAATTTCGCGGACGATGGCGTGTTCTGCTGTTTCCCCGGCTTCCATCTTTCCGCCGGGGAACTCCCACCCGTCCTTAAAGTCACCGTATCCGCGCTGTGTAGCGAGGATCTTTCCATTGTGATGAATAATGGCAGCAACAACTTCAATAGTTTTCATCATTAGCTCTCTGTAATGTATTCGTAGATGTCCCGACGAACATTTGACTCTAATCGATAGCGAACTTTGAATGCCGAGACTTTTCCGCCCGTGCCATCTCGTTTCGGCACAGCGACCGGTTCAGGGTCTCCTGCAGCATTCATCTCTCCCAAGAAATAGAAAGTCTTGGTCTCCGAGTCATTTTTGTTCTTCCTCACGAAAAGCAAAATTTTAGTGTTTTTATACTCAGGTTGTTTTCTGAAGATGATTTCGGCATCTTTACTGTCAACCTTTCGATTAGTTTTCGAAAGTGCGATTAAGTATTCTTCATTTTCGAAGTGGTCTTCGTAGGCAATGGCATCATCTTCCTTGTTGTAGTTCACCAGAACCGGAAGCGTATTCGTTTCATCGTCATATCTATAGCCGCCGATAATTTGCGCGCTGATGTATTTAGACCAATTCAGAAGGCGGGGAATGTCCTCATAGGAATACTTCTCATTCAACGTTAAGTCCATGCAGCGATAACGTTTGGAATAACGAAGATCATATCTCTGATAAATAAACGCAATAAGATCATTAAGTTGCACTATGAAATCAGAAGAGGTTTCATCGTTTAATGCTCGATTGAAGGCGTCTGCGATTCGGAAATCTTCCGTCCCGATTGGTTCAACAAATACCACGTCTTTGTTTCTCCCTTTTTGGTCCCCTGTTAAGTTGAACTGATTCGACAAGTTCAAAACGATATTTTTCAACAAGTCGTCGGACGCATCGATGCCAAAGCGCTTAAGAAGTTGTTCCTTGAAGAAGTCCGCATTGGTGTTTTTATTATTAATGATGGACTCGATTAACAATGCCTCCGCAACTCTCTTACCGTTCCCGAATCGTCCAGAAAGATAGCTGAGCATTTTGGCTTGCAGAGGAGACAGTTTGCCTGTGTAGTCTTTTTCGTACTTTGCTAAGAAACCATAGTAAGAGGAACCGTAGTGTGCCCATTTTTTCTCAAAAAACTTCACAGCATCGATACCGTTGTGCGGGTAAAAATCAACGAGGTTCGGAATTCTCCCGAGTTTGTTCTTAATTGCTTGGTAGGATGTGCGCAAAAGTTCAACAGTGTTGGTGCGGGCATTATCGATAGATTCAAGGACACGATCGCGGACGACTTTTTCAAACTCAACCGTTGAAGCTCCCGGGATGACTTTTGTTCCGAGCATCACAAGCTTGCGCATACTGTCTTTGTCATAAGAGTTGTCTCCTGACAGAGCTACAGGAATCAAGTAGTTTTTCTCATAATTCGCAATGAAGTCGAGAATCACTACGTACTCTTTGCCAGCAGCTTTGCGAAGTCCTCGTCCGAGCTGTTGGGTAAAAATGATCGGACTTTGTGTCGGTCTTAAGAAAATGACTTGATTGATTTCAGGAATGTCGACGCCTTCATTGAAAATGTCGACGGTTAGGATGTAGTCCAACGCTTGGGGACCGTCAGCGCCGGCCAATCGATCAACTGCGGCGAGGCGTGCTTCAGGTTTTGAATCCCCAGTGAGATAAGTGGTACGAAGGTTGTGTTGGTTTAATTTCTCTGATAATACCTTTGCTTCATCAACGCTGGAACAAAAAATCAAACCTTTGACGCGTTCTCCTGAGAATTTAAATTCTTCGGCTTTTTGTAAGACATGTTTGACACGTTCATCAGAAGTCAGATAGGCAAAGTTTGAGAAGTCCTTTTGTTCCTCATTATTAATTTTGAGATCGCTGATACCGTGATAATGGAACGGGCAGAGTAGGTTGTAATCCAACGCATCCTTCAGGCGGATTTCGTATGCGATTTGATGGTTGAATATCTTAAAAACGTCTTTGTCATCCGTGCGTTCCGGGGTTGCAGTCATTCCTAACCAAAATTCCGGTTGGAAATGCGCCATGATTTTGTCGTAGCTATTGGCTCCGCTTCTGTGGGCTTCGTCAATGATGATGAAATCAAAGGCGTCTGGTGCAAAATCCTTAAGAATGCGGTCTAGAGAAAGCGTTTGGATGGTAGAGAAGAGAAACGTACACTCCTTGTCTTTATGATTCCCGGAGAGCAGGCCGTAGGTTTGCCCATGCTCAGAGCCTATGACTCTTGCAAAACTATTCTTAGCTTGAATGGCGATTTGTTCACGGTGGACGACAAATAAGACTTTTTTGATCGGTCGCTTATGATGCTCAGGCCTTTTTTGTTCCATTAAATGCTTAACAGAGAAGGCAGCAGCGTAAGTTTTACCCGTTCCAGTTGCAGAAATTAATAAAGCACGGTTTTGACCGGAATGATAAATTTCGTCTAACTTCTTAATAAAAGATTCCTGCATTTTGTTGGGCTTGAGCTCAACCTTCTGAGGCAAAGAGGAAATGTAGGCTTTTGCCTTGCGTTGTAAATCTTTTAGAGTTTTTCTTTCTTGTTCATATTCCTCGATGACTTCTTCCAAGGGGGAGGAGAGAGGATCGTTCCATAATTTTTCGAACTCTTTTTTGATGAGGAAGACCATCTCACCTTCAAACGTGGATACGAATTTGACGTTCCATTCTTGGTTCGTTGTTAATGCGTTCTGGGTGAGGTTCGAACTACCGATAATGACGTTACATTGAGAAGAATGATTAAAAATGAAGGACTTAACGTGAAAGCCTGATCCTTCTTTGCAGCGATACATTCGAACGTCAATATTCTCGAATTTTGCAAGTTCTTTTAATGCGCTAGGTTCGGAAAAGAGGTTGTAGTCGGTGGTGAGAATTCGACCTTTTATACCTTTTTCATGAAGTTCCGAGAGGGTTGCTTTGAGAAGGGAAGTGCCCCCTTTTGTAATGAAAGCAACGCTAATGTCAAAAGACTCGCAACTACGAAGTTCATCGAGAACATCGCATATAACTTTTTGAATGTTTCCGGCTGTAGATTGCCCGGAATTGATGAGAAACTTGGAGCGGTATTTTTCTGAAGAATCGTGTTTCTTGCAAATGAATGAGGTTTGAAGACTCTCCTGCAAATCTTCTATATTCAGCTTGTGATCCATGACTTTTCTACTACATCCGGTTTTTCTTTGAATATACCCGGAACGTTTCACATTTGAGTAAAAAAGAACTGATTCCGTGAAATGAAAGTAGAACAAATACTCACAAATGAGCTACTCAGAACTTCGAATATCGGTAGAAACCCTGTATAAAAGAAAGGTGTTCACTTTTATAGGAGGACATCACATGAAAATTAGAAATGTCGCTTTTATTGCAGCTTTGATCGGATGGATAGCCCTCGCGGTTTACTACGTCACTCCGTCGGAGTCGGCGGTAGCAAAAGAAATTGAAACCGCACCAAAGACGGTCGGCGAAACTTTAAGTGCAATCGCTCAAAGTTTGAAACATGAAGGCGAAGAAAAAAGAAAGCAACTGAGAATGGATGAAGGAAAACAGGCTCCAAACCCAACTCCTTCTGCTAAAGAGCTTCCAAAAGAAGCGAAAAAAAATCCTTCAAACCAAAAGTAACTGAAAACGAGGGCGGCATTCCGGCCGGAAGGTTTTCTGAGGCTCTTTCAACTCAAACTTGGAAATTAATGAGAACGAATATTATTTATTTCTTCAATCGAAGTGATTATAATTCTCAACAAATGGTACAAGGAGCCTTGAAATGTACAAAACGACAGTTGTTGTGGACGGAATGCATTGCTCTATGTGTGAGTCTCAGGTTAAGTCTCTGGTCATGAAAATTTTGCCGGACGCAAAACTTTCTGCTTCACATAGAAAAGGAACGCTGACAGTTGAAGGCAGCTTTATTCCCAGCGGTAATCTTCTTAGAAAAGCGCTGAAAGACGGCGGCTATGAAGTCAAAGACATTTCGACCGAAAAAATTGAGAAAAAACCTGGTCTGTTCTCGTCTTTGTTCCATGCTTTGAAATCAGCCTGAAAACGAAAGAATTCTTCTGAGCCGCTTATATGTCCAAGTTTGAAGATCAAGGGCAAACTTCTTTCTTTGAGTTTTCGTTTTGCTCTTGAACCATGGTCCAGAGCCCCCATAGCGTTGAGAGGCAGAAACAAGCCTCAAGGCAAATTCCGCCCCAACTCTGGACATAGATGTTGTGAATCAGCCAGAGAACGGATCCCGCCTATAATCCGAGTCGTAACTTGATTCCGTCGAATCGAAACAACGACAGCGTCAGCACGACGCTTGCTGCCAAAGGAAGAATTTCTACTGTGGAACGCGAAACTGTCAACGCTGTCGCAACGCTGATGATGAGAACGGCGGCGCAGAGCAGGGATCGCGTATAGATCGACAACGAGATTCGGGCGAGCGCGATCACACAAGATATGACTGCCGTCGGGAGTCCGAGCAACGCAAAATGGATCCCGTAAAGCACTGTGTGGATGATTAAACCCTGCTTTAAGCGTAAGTCAGACTTCTGAAGCATGGCTATGATGGCAGCGCCTGCCGCAAACCATCCCGCCATCTGAGCGAGATCCATATCAGGCCTCTTCCAAGATCGGAGAGATTTTGTCTCTAAGCTTCTCTAATTTTTCGACGATTTCTTCAATACTGTATTTCTTAAGAACTCGGTCTTTGACAGCTACGATACCCACCGCCATCACGGGCTTTTTTCTGCCTAAGAAGACAGGAACAGAAATGGCGAGAACCCCTTGATCCCATTCTTCATCGTGAACGCCGTAGCCTTTTTCGAGAGAGTCCTTCAAAGCGACTCTTACATCGTCCGGATTCACTTTGGTTTTGTCCTGGAACTTGATGTGAGAGCGCTTTAGTTCTGTTTCTAAAAGATCTTCATCTTGGTATGCCCAAAGGATTTTTCCGGCCGCCGAAGCGTGAATCGGAAAGGCAAAACCCGGGTGTAGTCCGGTCGTTTCAATCGGCTGGGAAAAACCGACAAGAGAGATGAGGCGACCTCTTAATTGAACCAAATAAACCGTCTCAGCTAATTCGTCAGCCAGTTGATCGAAATACTTTGCAACGGAAGCAAATTTTTGGGCATTCCTGTCTGCAATGGTTCCGAGCTCGGTGATGCGTTTGGTCAAACGCTGTCTGCCTCGGCCGTTTGTGGCTTCGATCATCCCGACTCTTCGCATTTCTGCAAGCAGTTTGTAGGCAGTTGAGGTGGGAATGCCGAGCGCCGCCACGATATCCATCAGCAAAACGCCTTCTTTGGAAGTAGAAAGCAGCTCGAGCACTTCAACAATTCGATCCAGTCTGAATTGTCGGTTTTCTTGGGATGGAACTTCAGACATTTCAATTAATGGTCAGGAAACAATTAATTATAACGGTCGACCTGGTTTACTCGATACAGGGTTTGATCTAATAAAAATTTCCGTTAAAGAATTTTAATATTCGTTTTCAGATGTTAAATTCTCTCTAAGAGAGAAAATAAAACTCAACAAAGAGAATGTAGTGAACTTAAAGGAGAAATCATGCAATCTCACCTCATCTCAAGAAGAAGTCTCATCAAAAGTTCTCTGATCGGCCTGGCATGCAGTGCCGCACCGGCTATCCGCGCAGCAGAAAAAGATGATTGGACCGAAACCTATGACGTGGTCATTATCGGCAGCGGCTTTGCAGGTCTGGCTGCCGCCTACAGTGCGCTGGAAAACGGCGTCAAGTCCGTTTTAGTGCTGGAAAAGATGAATGTTTTCGGAGGCAACTCCTGCATTAATGGCGGACAGATTTCCTTGGCTGGAAGCGGTCTTCAAAAGAGTAAGGGCATTAAGGACAGCCCGAAGCTTATGGAAGAGGATATGCTGCGAGTAGGGCAGCGCCTAAATCATCCGGCTTTGGTTAAAGCGGTGGTTAAAGAGTCTCCCGCCTGCTACGACATGATGGTCAAATGCGGTGTGAAGTTCGCTGACCAGGTGATACGACTTGGCGGCCACAGTGCTCCGAGAACCATCTTCGCAGAAAATTATTCCGGCGGCGGCATCTGCGTTCCGATGCACAACTGGCTGAAGGAACGCGGCGTTGAATTCAGAAATAAGAGTTTCTGCAGTGCAGTTCTTACGGATAAAGACGGCGTTGTCCGAGGTGTCGAAGTCGAAGGTCAATATGACTTCGACAAGAAGACGCACAAGAACACCTACAAAGTTCAGGCAGTCAAAGGCGTGATTTTTGCGACAGGCGGATGGGGCGCAGACAATGAATTTATTTCTGCTTCTACACCTCAGTACTCTACACTCGAAAGTACAAGCCAGAAGGGCGCCACTTCAGAATCCGTTCGTATGCTTCTCGGTCTCGGTGCAATGCCGGTTCTTTTAGATATTTATCAGGTCGGTCCCTGGGCAACTCCCGATGAATTCGGCGCCGGCGCAGCTTCGATTTTTGCCGACTATATCTTCGCTGAAGGCATCATGGTAGATGCAAGAAACGGCAAGCGCTTTGTTAATGAATTAGCTTCACGTAGAGAACGCTCGGAAGCTGAAATGAAATGCGTCGACCAGCAGGGTAAACCGGTTATGCCGTTCGGATTCTGTTCCGAAAAAACGACGGTCAATCGTCCGGGATTCAAGGCAAGCTTCAGAGAAGGCACGGTTAAGAAGTTTGACACCGTCGAAGCGCTCGCCAAATTCTACGGCGCTCCGCTTGAGCCGCTGAAACAGCAGATCGCCGAATGGAACAAAATGGTGGCAGCAGGTAAAGACGAGCTCTTCGGCCGTCCTTTGGATAGGAGAGTTGAACTCAAGGCTCCGTTCTATGCGATGAGATTCTGGCCGAAACTTCACTACTGCATGGGCGGCATCGGCATTAACGATCAGGCTCAAGTGATCAGCACGAAGACTTGCAAACCCATTCCTCGTCTCTATGCAGCCGGCGAAATTACCGGCGGTGTCCACGGCTTGGACCGTTTAGGCAGCTGTTCTTCTACTGACTGCCTGGCTATGGGCCGCATCGCCGGAAGATCTGTCGCAGCCAACCTTTAAGAGAGAAAAAATCATGAAATACATCGTGTTATCTATGGCGGCCGCTTTCTCCATCCTCCTCAGTCCCGCCTTCGCACAAAACCAAACCATGTCCGGATCAATGGCTCGTCTCCACGCTAATGTTCAATGCGCTCAATGCCATAACAACACACAGCCGATGCAGGCTCCTCAGGACACTACTTGTATCCAGTGCCACGGAAAATCTTCTTCCATTCAGCTTCCCGCTAATGTCAATGAGAAGAACTATCACAACTCTCCGCATTACGGTGACACCGTAAGCTGCCTTGAATGCCACAGAGAGCATCAGCCTCAGCAGAATCTCTGCAAAAACTGCCACGTCATCAAATGATCGGAGCTTCTAAATGAAAAACCTTCATCTTTTAGCGATTTCGGTCGGCATGTCTATCGGTTCTGCTGCCATGGCAGAACCTTCGGTGACACTGTACGGAATTCTTGACGGGGGCGTTTCCGTCAGCAAACTGCAGCATCAATCCGCCAAAGTTCAAATGACCAACGGCAACTGGCTGAGCAACCGCTGGGGTCTGATGGGCCAAGAAGATCTCGGCGGAGGAAACAGTGTGTTTTTCAAGCTTGAGCAGGGCTTTAATCTCAGTAACGGTTCCGAGGCCACAGCGGGAAAAGCATTCAACCGTGAAACAGCTTTAGGTTTGAGCGGTGAGTGGGGCAAGTTAGGCCTCGGACGCTTCGGAGGACTCTCTTCGGACTGCGGAACATTCAGCATCTTAGGAGGAGCGGCATATTCCACCTCGTTCTCAACGATCGGCAATATGTACGGAGCCTTCTATTTGACCGACCGCTACAATAACTCTGTAGCTTATGTCACGCCGGATTTCGTCGGACTTCAAGGCCATTTGATGTACTCCAACGGCACGGACTCCGACGAAGAAAAATGGTCGCAAAACTCGCATTACTATGGAGCCGGTCTTACCTACAACAAAGATAAACTTTCCGTTGATGTCATCTATGAACTTCTGGATCATAAAGGCGCAGTTGACCAAGACAAGACTCGTCTGTTGAATCTCGGCGCCTCTTACGATTTCGGAGCTTTCAAATTATTCGGTGCGTACGAATATGCTCAGCATGCCGCATTGCCTAGAATTGAATTTGCTGAAGAAAAGATGTCAGAAGCCTACAACGCTGGCAAAGCCAATAACTACCACGCATTTTCTCTGTCAACTTCCGTGAAAGCCTTTGGCGGCGACTTGATGGTTCAAGGCCAGTACGTCTTCGGTAAGAACAAGAATTCCGGAAAACTTGAAGAAGGCTGGGATAAAAAATTCAATGCCTACAGCATCGGCGCCGGATATTTGTACAACTTCTCGAAGAGGACACTCGTTTACGTACAAGGCGCCTGGGGGAAAGCAAATAAAGCTTTAAATCTAGCGCCCGGATTGAGCGGATGGAATACTTCCTTGGGTGTGATGCATAGGTTCTAAATTATCTCCTTAACAAGCAGTCCTGCAGCCTGAATTCCCGTTCTTTCGAGAATTCAGGCTGTTATTTCATGTTTATGCTAAATGAGCTGTGGTCCATCAATTAAACTGAGGACAGACCGAATTCTCAAATAATATTTTTCTAAATCCAGGGAGCGTCTGTATGCGAAAAAATCAGTTCGGAATCACCCGAATGAATCTAGAGCATCTCAAAACGTTTCACGTAGTTGCCAGTCTAGGCAGTTTTACGGAAGCGGCTAAGGCGCTTTATATGACGCAGCCCGCTGTATCTCAGCAGATTCAAGGCATTGAGCATGCACTTCGCAATCCTCTTTTCGACCGAAGTAAACGTCAGATTCGCCTGACTGCTAAGGGCAAAATCTTATTTAGTTATACCCAGAAACTGTTTGGAATTTTTCGCGAAATCGAAAATGTTTTCAGTGACTTAAACCACCTATTGACGGGAGAGCTCACTATTGCTGCCAGCGCGGTCATGGGTAACTATTTTCTCTCTTCCTTTATTGCTGAGTTTTATAAAAAATACCCTCTGATTTCCATTCGTCTGGAAATGGGAGATTCTGCCTACGTTACGCACCTTGTAGAAGAGGGGCTTGCGGACGTGGCTTTAAGCCGCCACGTAAGAAATCTCAAACACTGCAAGCAGAAGCTGCTTATCAAAGAGCCGTACGTTTGTGTCTGTGGACCATCCTCGCCCCTAGCCGCATTGAAAAGGCCGCTTTCTGCAAAAGAATTTGCGGAAAATTATCTTGTCATGCGTCAAAAAGGAAGTCGTATGCGTTCCAAGCTCGAGGAGTGGTTTAAAAGTGTCGGAGTTTATGAATTCCTCTCGACGCCTGTTATTGAAGTTAATAGTCTTGAAAGCTCTAAACAACTAATTGCGCGGGGTTTCGGTGCAGCGGCTTTTCCATCAATAGCAGTCAGACAGGAATTAAAACGAGAATCGCTGATTATGCTTTCGGTAGAAAATTTTTCTGTTACAGCGGATTATTTTCTTGGCTACAACGATAAACGTGAACTTTCTCCGGCAGCTTTCGAATTTATCTCCCTCCTTACTGAGAGCATGAAGCCGAAAGATCAAATTTGAGTTGTACTTATAAGAATTTCTTATGGGAAGCATATGATTTGATAATTTTTAATTTTGCCGCCTAAAGCTCAGAATTTACTCGTAGCTTTTAATCGCTGAGTTTAAAAATCAAGGAGTTTTAAAGTGGCAAAAGAAATAGAAAGAAAATTTCTCGTCATCGGCGACGGATGGCGTGAAAACGCAGTCGGCACTCATTACCGCCAAGGTTATCTGAACAGCGTTAAGGAACGCACAGTTCGCATCAGAACAATCAATGACAAAGCTTTCCTTACGGTTAAAGGATTGACGGTCGGCTGCACACGCCTTGAGTTTGAATATTCAATTCCATATGACGACTGCGTCAAGATGCTCGATGAGCTTGCAGAAAAACCGATTATCGAAAAAACCCGCTACAAGATTCCGGCCGGGAACGGCCTTACATGGGAAATAGACGAATTCCACGGGGTTAATGAAGGTTTGATCGTAGCTGAAATAGAAGTTTCCTCCGAAGATACATCCTTCGAGAAACCTGACTGGCTTGGCGAAGAGGTCTCTTCAGATCCTCGTTATTTCAATTCCAACCTCGTCTCTCATCCTTACACCACATGGAATAAGTAGGTAATCAAATGACAAATCCATACGACAAAAATAAAGCAATTAGTGCTGATGAAGCTGCCAAAATCATTCCCCGCGCTGAATTCCGCGTCTTTGGAAAGAACATTATTGCCGGCGTTCAGGAGCATATGTGGAAATGTAAAGCGACCCTTTACGCAGCTCGCGTAATGCCGGAAGAGATCTATTTCCTCTCTCGACGTACCAACGAAGCCAATGTCAAAGTTCGCGACGGTCTGCTTGACATTAAGACTAAAGTCGGAGAAACACCGGAGGGCTATGAAATCTTTCAGCCTCGCGGCAAATTTAAATTCCCAGTTAAACGGGAAGAGTTAGGCGAAATCCTCAAGCATCTCGAAGTTGCGCTTGAACTGACAAAAGACGTTTACAGCCTTGAGGAGTTCATAGAGATGGCCAAAGAGAATTCAGAACTAGCCGTCGTTCGTGTGGAAAAGAAACGCTATGGTTTCTCAGTTGAAGGGATTATCTGCGAATATGCCCAGGTTTGGTTCAATGGCGCAATGGTAGAGACAGCCTGCTGCGAAAGCGAGAATTATGAAGGCATGAAAAAAGCGACGCAGGCTCTGGGAATTTCAGAGCTTCCCAACACAAACTATCTGAAAGCGGCTAAACAAGTTCTTGGTATGAACTAAAGCTTTATTGGAATTAACCGGAACGGCGGTTTTAAGCAGCCGCCGTAAAAACTATGACAACAAGCACCGTCCAAACCAATTACGACCCTCTGGATTTAAACAGCTACTCTCTAAATCGGCTTCCAAAGAAAAAGCTCACTAAAACCGGGGCATTTTTTAAGAAATGGGGACTACCGATTGCTGCAATTCTGTTCTTTGTCCTTGCGTATGTCGTACAAATTCCCATTCTGAATCAGAAACAAGAGATAATGTTTGCCCTTTTTGCAACAGCTCTTTTTCTTTGGATCAGCGAGGCGCTGCCGAACTACGTTACCTCAATGCTTTTAATCTGCGGCCTTGTGCTGACAGGAATTTTAAAAGCGAAACCGGCAATGGCAACCTTGGGGGATCCGGTTATCTGGTTAAACGTTTCAGCATTTGTTCTTGCAAGCGCTTTAGTGAAGACACAACTAGTTAAGCGAGTAGCGCTTTGGCTGATTCTTCGTTTTGGACGAAATGCCTCAGCAATCTTTCTGACTTTTCTTGGTATTAACGTTCTTTTGGCTGCGTTTGTAAACGCCACAGCAGCGAAAGCTGCGCTTATGATGCCGCTTTTCATGGTCATCTCTGCTGTTTACGGTGCTCCGGGGACTGATACAACGAATAACTTCTCTCGAAATTTGGTACTTTACAACTTAGTCATGATCAACGCCAGCTGCAACGCGTTTATGACTGGCTCCGGTGCCAACCTTCTTGCAATCGCTTTGCTCGCGGGAGCCGGATGCACGATTTACTATTTTGATTGGCTAATGGCCGGCCTTCCGCTTGTTATTGGATTTGGAATTATCGGGTACGGACTCGGCATGCGATTTATCTTTCCCGTATCCGAAGAAGACAAACAGCCGAAGCTGCAGGGCGGCATGGAATCCCTTCAAAAGGCATATGAGGAGCTCGGGCCGTTCAAGATGGACGAGCTAAAGGCAATCGCTATCTTCGGTTTGGTACTTTTAGTTTGGGCCACGGATAAAATTCACGGCATCAATGCAACAGTTGTGGCTATGACCGGCGCCGTCATTATGCTTGCACCACAGTTCAAATTGCTAAATTGGAACGATGTTGATATCCCTTGGCATCTAATGATCTTCTCCGCGGGAGCTTATGCGCTTGGGGCAGGACTCACAGCTACTAAATTGATGGACACTCTCACCAAAGCTATGATGGACGGGTTAGGACTGGCTTCTATGAGCTATTTCAGTCTGTATGCTCTTCTGACCGGCATCTTTATCGCAAGTCACTTCATTTTCCAAAGCAAGAACATGAGGACGATTATTTTCATGCCGATAGTTATTGGTATTGCGCAGGAATTAAAGATCGATATTCTTTCGTTAGCGATTCCTGTGGCACTCTGCATTAACGTTTGCTGGAGCCTCCCGTTTAATGCTAAACCGAACGCAATGCTTTACGGTACTAATAAATATACGATGGGCGAATCTTTCTACTATGGCTTCGTTATGTCTTTTCTCTACTGGCTCGGTTTGATGCTTGCCGGAGCAACTTATTTTAAATGGCTCGGCATCACTCCCGGATTCTTCTAACGAAATAATGATACGCTGTGCCGCAAAGTTTCCTAAGACTTTGCGGCACGATGTTTTTCCATCCTCTTTAGTCGGTTTATTTTGCAGGAGAACTCATGCTCATAGACGCGATTAAGCAGCACGGCAAAAAACAAATCGAAGTTAAGCAAAAAATCCGCATCACAGATAAAACTAAAAAACTCAAGTACCGGGTTGACACATTCTTTATTTTTCCCGGCGCGCTTCAAATCACGGAAAATAATTTCAAAAAAGAAGAGTTCAAACATAATCTGAAGTGCTACCTTAGTCTGAGTGAGCAAAGCCCTAGTCTGGATGGTCTCCTCAAGGAACTTGTTGCTCGGAGAATAGCTTCAGGCAAAGAGGAAAAATTTGATGATTTCTACAAGCGCTTCTGTCTTAAATATAAAACTGCACTTCAAGAGAGCAGCCGCTCTTTGATGGAGAAACAAGAACTGTCCGCGGAAGAAACTGAAACTTTTCTGCAGACTGTCTATAAGCTGCTTGATGAGTTTAGAAACATAAAGTTCTCACAAGAAAATTCAGAGCGAGAGGTTCGGCTGCTCGATAAACTTGACGAATATCTCACTGTGGTGACCGCGTTCTGCCTTAGAGATCTCAATGAAGTCTGCATCGGTGAGCCGAGAAACAAAATATTGTCTTTTTGGCAGGAAGTTGAGAAATACCGCGCAAGCCGCTTTCCGGTTGAATCAATCGAAGGAGAGAGTAAGGAATCGGCATTCTTGATGCGATGGTCCTTTCTGAAAAAATTTGTTCAGAGTTCTCTTTTTCTTGACATTCGTTATAAGCAAGGTGCTCCCTTACTTACGCATTCTATTTACGGATCAGCGGCGGCACTATCGATGCTTTTTGCGACGGTGGTGGCATTCTTCTATCAAGACAGATATGGGTCTTTGAGTCGAAATTTATTCTTCGCTCTCGTGATTGCCTACATATTCAAAGACCGCTTTAAGGAAATTGTTAGGGATTGGCTCTCCAATGTGATATTTAGAAGATGGATTCCGGATAGAAGGCTATTTATTTTTATGGGTAAGAAGAAAGTTGGGTGCGCAAAGGAAAATTTCGGCTTTGTGTCTCTTAAAGAGCTTCCCATTGGCAGCAAGGATATTTTCCAAGGGGATAACTGTTTGTTATCGGAAAACTTCCAGCATCCTAAGCTGACGCCATATGCTTGTGATTCCATTTTTCGCTATAGCCGAGAGATTACGCTCTCAGCTTCAGAATTCCCCGAAGGAGCTTGTCTCATTGATATTATTCGTTTCAATGTCTCTGAATTTCTTCATAACTTGGGAGCAACTTCGGAAGAGCTTCCTTTTTTCTGCGAGAATGAGAAAAGTCCGAAAGGGGAGAAGCTATATAACATATATCTTTTTCGATCATTTTGCATTGGAGAAAAAAGCGACTCAGAAGTAATTAAAGTTACCGTGAATGCTAAAGCAGTCAGACGCATCACTATCGTTAAGTCCTTTGAAAATGGAATGTCTGTCTTGGAAAACCGTGGTAAATTTATCTATACCTAGCGTTTGTTGGAGCTGATAGGCGAAGACTCACTCAAGCAATACTTTTTTTACATTTTCTCTAGCATTGTGCAGCAACGTTCACTGGACAAAAATGCTCCGACTTTTGAGCCGGAGCATCACCTCATCGAGTTAATCTAACCAGATACTCGATTTTTCGGCGGAGAAAACATTACTTCTTAGTAACCGGATAGATGACCTTGTTAATCTCTTGTACTGTCTGAACCGGCATCTGCCAGGGATTGGAGCCTTTAACACCGGATGCAAACGTCAAATCAATACCAAAAAGGCCGCCGGCTAAACGAGTGATTCTTCCTTCCTGTCCACTGGCAGAAGCAATGACCGGATATGCAGGGTTCTTCGTTCTAAATTCAAGTGTTCCATTGAGGAAACGGAGAACATAGGCTTGAGAATTGGGTTTCACCACGATTTTGGCGACATCGCCGCCGGCATCAATTTCCTTTTTGAGAATGTTAGCAATTTCTTCGCTGCTCGGAGTACCTTTCAAATCATGATAGGCAACGATAACAGGGACTCCGTTTAAATCCTTTTTGAGATTTTTAATAGTGTCTGCCCCATACACCAATTCGACGTCAATTAAATTGGGGAGTTTGAGGGCCGCAGCCTTCTTGTAAAAATCAAACTTCGGTTTTGATCAACTTTTTTGAAACCTCTTTCTTCCGCCACACGGACGGTTAGAAGAATCGGTGTGTCGCCGATAATATTGCGAATTGCCTGAAGGGCTTCAATGGCTTTATCGGTATCTTCAATGAAGTCCCAATAATCGGCGCGAACTTCAACCATGTCGGGGTTCAGGGCTTTTACGGTTTTCGCTTTTGCTTTGATGGCCTCAAGATTTTTGCCTACAAGGGGAGAACAGATAACGGGCTGTTCGCCGCCAAGAAGAGTTGGACCGGCTTGAATCGGGCGGGTAAGCATAGGACGAACAAAATCTTCAGCATAGGCAGAAAGTGCGAATGCGGGAACGAGAAGAGCGGCTGCGATAAGGGAAAGTTTGGCTTTTTGCATCTTATGGACTCCTAATAGAATTTAAAACTGAGATTGATTGATCTCGTATGGAAGTATTTTGAGATTTGGAGGCTTTTTCTGATACCCCCGAATGGGTGGAAAAAAATGATTGAACAACCTCGGAGTCAAAAATTTTTTGTCGAATTTTTCGTTTCCTTATTGGCGAAGAAAGGAGTGGTCGGCAAACTGATTTTTCTCGTTGGATTATTTTTTCTCTTTTTTATGAACTTTGGCTTTGGCAACTTCGGAAAACAAAAGAGGATTCAGAGAAGAGCGGCTCCTAAACTCTATAGCTAGGCGGCAGATATAAGCCAAACTCGAGAAGAGAGTTTTTGTCAGCAGGCAGCAAGAAATCCTATTTGATGCCTCAAAGAAAGAATTTGTTCGATTTAAATCCCTTACTCTTTAACCTTATTTGCTTTTTTGCGACATATTTGTCAGTTTTTTAGAATAAACGTTGATTTAGAAGCAATATCATTATTAGAATTTGAAAATACCATTTAAATAATCAAGATATGTGGTGAAACGATTTTTTTTCCCTGAACGATGCAATCTTACCTAGCGTGCAATCATTGGGAAAACGGCAGGCAGAATCATTGATTCGTCTGTCGATTTTTTTTTACAACTCACTTTTTGTTGAAATAAGATTACTCAAGTTCGCGCCGATGATTTGAATTATGCGATGGCTAGAAAAACTCGTAACGGACAATGACCTATCGCCGTCTAACCCGAGTTCAGGAAGGCCTCTTCAGTAAAATATCTCCGCTTAATTGCCTCTTACTTGATTGGAAATATTGAATGCGTACCTTAAATATTATTTGGAACATCCCATTTCTAGGCTTTGTTACGGCGGCTCTCGTTTTTCTGATTGGCCTTTTGTTTGTTGTTACGATCATCGCAGCGCCGATCGGTCTAGGTCTCATCCAGTATTCGAAATTTTTGCTCCTGCCGTTTTCCTATGACATGGTTTCTAAATCTGAGATAGACGGCGATGCGAATAAAAATATCCTTTGGCAAACTTATGGATTTATTCTGAAGGCAGTCTACGTCATCTTCTTAGGTATCCCGATGGTCATACTCTCTCTGGTACAGATTGTCTGCTGTTTTTGCAGCATTATCGGTATTCCGGTTGCCATTGTGATGGCTAAATCGCTTGGAACTCTGCTTCAGCCGGTCGGTAAAGTTTGCGTTGATCATTCTGTTGCGCAAGCGCTGCTTGTTGAGCAAGGAAGAAGCCAGCTGGCTCTCAGGAACCGAAAGGAACGGCAGTGATCTGAGTATTCATATGCCGTGGTACCTGAGCAACCGGCGATTCTTTATTTTGTCGACTGTCCAAATAGCCTGTTCGTGCTTAATCTCCGTTAACAATCATTTGCGGATTTTGTAACCGACCTGCAATAAATATGTCGCAAAGGCTGCAGCTGCTACGCCGGAGATCGTTACAACAGACAGGCTGACCCATGGATTGAAGTCGCTTTGGGAGAAAAAACCGTACCGAAATCCGTCAATGATGTAGAAGAACGGATTAAATCTCGATAAAGTCTGGAAAATCGGGGGCAGCTGGTTAATCGAATAGAAGACACCTGAAAGGAAGGTTAGCGGCAGAATAACAAAACTTTGAAAAGCTCCGACCTGATCAAACTTATCAGCCCATAATCCGCAGATAAGGCCTAGGGACCCCATAAGAGCGGCGCCCATAAACCCAAAGACCAAAATCCAAAGAATATGGTCCATCGGAGGAGGAGACCAAAGGAACGAAGCAAGCAAAACACCTGCGCCGACGATTAAGGCACGTACAATAGAGGCGCCGATCATCGCTAATGACAGCTCCCAGCCGGCAAAGGGCGGCAGCTGGATAAAAATCAGACTTCCCATGATTTTCGAAGACAACATCGAAGAAGAGCTGTTTCCGAAAGCGTTCTGCAGCATCGTCATCATTACGAGACCGGGAACAAGGAAGTGCAGGTAATTCACGCCGTCAAAAGTCGGCATTTTGCCGGCTAAGACTTGCCCGAACACGAGCAAATACAAAAGTCCCATGAGAACCGGTGCAAAAATCGTCTGCAATGCAATCTTTTTGAATCGGAGAATCTCTTTTTCCAAAAGCGTAAGAAAAGAAGCTCCGGGACGGTAAGGCTGAGGTTCTATTTTGAATTTCATTTAGAGGTAATCCTCATAAAGACTTCTTCGAGATTGGCTTTGCCGAGTTCTAAACCTTCGGGCTCTAAGCCTCGCTTATGAAGCTCGTCGAGCAGGATTCTTAAACCTTCCGGGGTGTCGTAGTTCAGGCAATAGAATCCGTCCTGAAGCTTTTCTACCTGAATCGGAAAGTCCGAGGGCAGAGGAGCCGAAAGGGTAAAAACAACACGGTCTTTGGAGTATTCCTTCAGAAGATCGCGTGTGTTCTCTAAGGCTGCAATGCGTCCGTGATTGAGCATGGCGACATTTCTGCAGAGTCGTTCTGCTTCTTCAAGGTAATGGGTCGTCAGAATGATCGTGTGTCCCTTGCGGTTTAGCTCTTCCATAAAGGTCCAAAGCGAGTGGCGAAGGTTGATGTCGACCCCGGCTGTCGGTTCATCCAACACAATCAGAGGCGGTTTATGGACAAGCGCCTGGGCGATTAGAACGCGGCGTTTCATACCGCCGGACAAGCGCATGACGCTTTCTTTCTTTTTATCGGCAAGATCCAGAACCTCAAGCAGTTCGTTGAGCCACTTATCGTTGTGACGCAGGCCGAAATATCCGCTCTGCAGTCTTAATGTCTCCCATACACTCAGAAACGGATCGAAAGTAATTTCCTGCGGGACGATGCCGATCGCCATTTTGAATTGCTGCCAGTCACGGCGAATGTCGTAACCTAAAACAGAAACGTTTCCGCTGTCAGGCGTTACAGTCTTGGCCAGTACACCGATCAAAGTGCTTTTTCCGGCTCCGTTAGGGCCGAGCAGGCCGAAAAAATCGCCTTGTTCAATCGAAAATCTCACATCCGAAAGGGCCTTTTTTGGATTTTTACCGGCGTTAAAAGACTTCGAAATATGTTCAATTTGAAGTGCCGGAATATTAAATTCAGTCACGAATTTTTTCCTTTTGTCTGTTTTTATTCAAAGATTAACCATTCTTCAAACTACTGTTTTAAACGAAAGTCTCAAATGGTTAATAAAAATTCAGATCAATCCGAACCGGTTAAATTTTTATACATATTGATTACAAGGATTCGGGTAAACGATAATGATAATCATTTGTATTAAAATTGTCTTAGCGCTAAATTTATTCAAATGATAATCATTATCAATACAATATTTTAGCATTATGCAAGCACAACACACTGACCGACAGAAAGCAGTCCCGATGTTTAATGCCTTCCAAAGCAAAGGGCAAGACGACATCAGCCGCTGGCTGGCCAAAGTTTCTGAGAATCCTATTGTCGAAGCTTTTCCCGAAAAGATTGATATCCATCCGGGGATGGACAGCTCCATGCTCCTGCCTACGGAAATGCCGGAGGTGCTTTCCGAACTCGTTTCTAAACCTCGTACACGCCGAACCGTTGCCTATATCAACGTTCCCTACTGCGAAACTCGCTGCTTGTATTGCTTGTTCTATATCAAGCCGTATCGAAACAAAGAAGAAAGCAACGCTTTTGCCGATACTTTAATCAAAGAACTTCAGCTTTGGTCAGACAAACCGGTGCAAAAGGGTGAGCCCGTACACGCTGTATATTTCGGCGGCGGTACGCCTACTGCTTTGGAAGCTTGTGATATTGAAAGAATCATCAAAGCCGTTCGCCGCTATCTTCCGCTCGCCAATGACTGCGAAATCACTTATGAAGGGCGTTTGTCCGGTTTTGGAACCGACAAAATGGAAGCCGCTTTGGCCGGGGGCGCCAACCGTTTCTCTTTGGGGGTCCAGAGTTTTGATACGAAGATTCGTCAGGCTGTCGGCCGCCGCTCAGATAAGGAAACCTTGATTCGCCAGCTCGAGAAACTGATGAGCTATGATCAGGCGGCTGTCGTGATTGATTTGATTTACGGCTTTCCGTTCCAGACCTTGGAAACTTGGAAAGAAGACTTACGGATAGGCCGAGAACTCAACCTTGACGGTATCGACTGCTACCAGCTCCGCGTGTTTGAGAAGTCTCCTCTTTATAAATATATTCAGAACGGCAAACTTCCTCCCGGACCGGATCATGAACTTCGTGCTGCGATGTTCCAGGAAGCCGTGCAAAGTATGCATGAAGCAGGCTGGAAGCGCCTTTCCATCTCCCATTGGGCTTCAAACACCCGTGAACGAAATTTTTATAACTACTATGCAAAGACCCGTACCGATTGTTTAGCTTTCGGTCCCGGCGCCGGCGGCAACTTAAGCGGTTACGGCTTCATGCAGCACCGTCAGCCGGATGCTTGGGCCAAGGCTGTCGAAAGCGGTGTCAAACCAATTGCCATGATGACCAAACCGCCTCTGTTCTGGGAACTGGGACGTGCGGTCGCTGAGCAGCTTGAATTGAATTTCTTTAACCCTTCCCAACTGGCTCACGAGTTTTCTGAGAAGTTTGCAACTTTGTGGAATCCATTGATCGACAACTGGACTGAAGCAGGGCTCCTGGCACCCGTCGGAAACCGTTTTGAACTGACGGTTCCCGGTCAATTCTGGCAGGGCCGCATGACTCAGCACATCCTCGACTACTTCAAATCTCAGACAAAATGACCACTAATCTTACTTTCAAATTGACGGCTGCAGCCGCATTGACTTTTTGCTCGCTCGCACTTCAGGCCGAAGAAACTGTTCAGACTTCTGAAGTGACGGTAACCGCCGGCCGCGTGGAACAGCAGCTTCTCGAAGTTCCAATGGCTGTGACGGTTGTGACTAACCAGGAAATCCAGGAATCTGCCGCCCGCAACGTAGGCGAGCTCCTGGAAGACATTCCGGGGGTTATGGTTAATAACGCCGGTTCTCAAGGCTTAAAGCGCGTTTCCATCCGCGGGGAAGATACCTTCAGAACCCTGACTCTCATTGATGGCCAGAAGATTTCCGAACAGAAATCCATGTCCGGCGCTTCGATTCTTATCGATCCGAGCTCCATTGAACGCATTGAAGTGATCAAAGGACCGGCCTCCGTGCTTTACGGTTCTGATGCTTTAGGGGGTGTGGTAAATATCATCACAAAAAAAGGATCTAAGAAACCTTTTGAAGCAGAAGGTTCCGTGGCCTGGAACGGCGCCGGGCACGGCTGGGCGGAAACTATTTCTCTTGGCGGGACCTACAAAGGTTTAAATTACCATTTGGACGCCGGTTATCAAAGCCATGGCAACATCAAGACGCCGCTGGGATATCAAAAAGGCACTGACTTCCGTCAGAAGAATGCTTCTGCTTTCCTGAGCTATGACTTCAATGAGCATTTCACAGCCGGTCTTCGTGCGGATACTTTTGACAGCGATATCAACTCTTCCAGCTGGGAATATGAACAAGATCCGAACAGCGAGTTTTTTGTGCACATTCCGAAATGGAAACGTGACAAAGTTGCGCTGTTTGCTGAAGGCAAGAACCTTAATGAGTATCTGACTCGTTTGCGTTGGGACGGCTATTGGCAGAAAAACCATAAGAACATGAGAAATTATGTTTCCCTTTCACCCATGCCGCGTGCGAAGGTTATAACTGATTCACTTGCTGACAACCGTATCAAAACTTACGGTACAAGTCTTCAGGCTGACTGGCAGTTGGGTGAATCCAATTTCCTGATTACCGGATATGAATTTGTTCAGGATCAGTTGGAAGCCGATACCGAGGCTCGCTCTTCCATGTCTATGGGACCGATGACAATGAGCAATAAACAAACCCATCGTTACAACAAAGGCAAAGAGACCACAAATGCAATTTTTGCGTCCATGGAAACAACTTTGCCGATGGATTTCACGCTTAATTACGGCGTTCGATATACATGGGTTGAGTCTAAGCTCAATAAGGCTTCCGCAAGCGTCAACGGTTATGATTCAAAAGGCCGCTACAAAAACCACGACGACGGTTCAGCAGGAAAGACAGGCAGTGACAGAAACAGTCGTCCCGTCTTTAACCTTAGCCTAAACTGGACTGGTCTTCCTGATACTTCGCTGAGAGCCGGTTGGTCTCAGGGCTTCCGTGTCCCGAATCTTCAGGAAAAGTACCTTATGAATAACATGGGCGGCGGTACCATCATTGGCAATCCTGACCTTAAGCCGGAGAAGTCTAACAATTTTGAGGTTGGGGCTCGTTATGCAGGAAGTGCAGTTGAGGCAGATTTTTCTCTGTTCTATAACCTTGCGGATGATTACATCTCGACCGTACACAAAGACAGCAGAGAATACACTTACTTGAACGCAGATAAGGCTAAGACCTTCGGTGCTGAACTTTCCGTGAACTTTAAGCCCACGGACCATATCTTCCCGTATGCCAGCATGACTTGGCTGCGAAGAAAAACAGAATGGGGCAGCGGTGTCTCTACCTATGATTCCGGGGTTGCGGGGTTCACAGCTCGCTACGGCGTGAAGACAGAGCTTGAAGTCTTTAACGGCCGGTGGAATACGGATACGTACCTCAGAAGCAAGACGGCATCCAAGTCCTATTCGCCATCTACCAATGAGGCGACCCGCGTTGCCGGTTATACAACGCTTAACTTTGCGACAACTTATCACTTCGGCCCGAAGAAGCGCTACATGGTCAGTGCCGAGGCTATCAACATTACCAATCAACTTTATTCCTACGGCGATTCGATCTACGAACCGGGACGGCACTTCAACTTCAAGCTGAGCGCTAAGTATTAAGAAGTAATACGGATTCATTTCAACGGAAAACAACATGACGGAAATGGTATTGGAGAGAAGGGAGGGGCAGTCTTGGCTCAGAAGGCTCGGTGACCGTTGGGGTGCTCGTGACCTCGTGGTGATCGGGGTTTTTGCCGCGACCGCAAAACTCTCCACGGTTTTAATCGCTATGGTGGGCGGAGGAATGAATCCGGTCAGCCTTCTGCTTAAAAATGTGGTGTTCACTACATTGCTTGTGATCATGCTTTACAAAGTTAGACAGCCGGGAACTCTGACTCTCTTTGTAATCGTGAGCGCGCTGGTGAACTTCCTGCTTTTGGGCGGAAACGTCACACTTATTCCTCCGATGCTGGCGGCTGCACTTGTCTCCGAAGTCGTGATGAAGTTCGTTAAGAGCTTCGGCTGGAAAGGTGCCGTGTTCTGGGGTGTCGGCTGCTTTGACTTCCTTTCCAAAGGATTGTCTCTTGCAGTTTCCTATCTCATGATGCGCGAATCTCCCGCTTTGATGGCAGTAGTTCTTCCGATCGTTTTAATCGGCTATGCCGGTTCTTTGCTCGGTCTTTACACGGGCTGCCGTTCTATGAAGGAGTTAAGACATGCAGGCATCGTCCGCTTCTAAGTTTGATGTTTTAACGCAGCTGGATGTCCGCAGCAAAATGCTCATTGCCGCATTAGCGGCTGTGATGACGATTGCGCTTTCTTCTCTGAATTCGCAGCTGCTGCTTTTTACAACGTCGCTGCTTTATCTATTTGCGCTCGGTCGATACAAACTAATTTTTGTGAGCTATGCTGCCTCGCTTCTGATGATGGCGCTGTCCGTGGGATTTGCCTCTGTGTTGGCTTTGTTCATTCCTTCCATGGGTAAAAGTCTGGAACTGAGTTCTCTGTGTATTCCGTTCCTGAGAGCCCTGACAGTGATGAACACGATTTTGCCGATGGCTTTTACTGGAAGACTACAGAATATTCTTAACGGTCTTCAGCAGCTGAAGCTCCCGTTCATTATTTATCTTCCGGCCGCTGTGATTATTCGTTTTATTCCGACGTTTGCCGGCGATGTGAAGCAGATCTGGGAGTCTTTGAAGATAAGAGGGTTCAAGATCAATCCATGGCAGTGCACGATTCATCCGATTCGTACGACGCGTCTTTTGTTTACGCCGCTTCTCTTCAGAGCGCTCAAAACCAGCGACGAGTTGGGCATTGCAGCTGAACTCAAAGGTCTTCATGCCGGGAGTAATTCGGGTTCTATGCACAGAAGGAGATTCGGGAAGCATGACATCGCAGCCATTACCCTTGTTCTCTTAATCTGTACGGGAGCGGTCTTACTTCAAATTTACTTTCCTACCGACATTAAGGCGGCAATGAGATGATTGAACTGAAAAACGTCACTTATCGTTATCCGTTCTCTGACAGAAACGCGCTTGAAGATATTTCTTTGAAGGTTCGTCCCGGTGAAGCAGTGCTTTGCACGGGTGTCTCCGGGTGCGGCAAATCTACCTTAATCCGTCTGATTAACGGTCTTTGCCCGCATTATTTCGGAGGAGAACTTCAAGGGACCGTTCGGGTTGCAGGTCAAGACAACCAAAAACTCAAACTGCATGAAATCAGCAGCCGAGTCGGTACGTTGTTCCAAAACCCTGAAACGCAGTTTTTTGCGCTCGGTGTAGAAGAAGAGATGGCATTCAAACCCGAATCCCGAGGAATGCCTCCCGATAAAATCCGAGAGCTCATTGCTAAAACTTCTCAGCGTTTCGGTCTGAATTCCGTTTTAAAAAATACGATCCACGAACTCTCTCAGGGACAAAAACAGAAGGTCGGTCTGGCTTCCTTAATGATGGAACCGCTGCAGGTGCTGATTCTGGATGAACCGACAGGAAACCTCGATCCGGAATCTACGATGGATTTGGCCGAGGAGATTCTGCGGTTAAAAGAGAAGGGCGTTGCTGTCCTGATTGTCGACCATCGCTTGTACTGGTTAAAAGACGTGGCTGACCGCGTCTGCGTGATGGAAAAAGGAAGAATCGTCCAGGAGGGCACTTTTGATGATCTCAGCGACGAAGTCCGAGAACGCTACGGATTAAGAAAAGTCGATGTTGAAGATAAAAGACACGAACTTCCGTCGTTGTCCGAGGGCAAAGAAACCGTAATGAAGGTCTCGGATCTTTCGTTTGCTTACCCGAGAAAGCCGAAGATTTTTAACGGCACCGACTTGGAACTGCGCAAAGGGATAACAGGGCTTTTCGGCCCGAACGGTACCGGCAAAACGACTTTGGCCCGGATTCTCACAGGTTTAAATAAACCAACCCAAGGGACACTAGAAATAAGAGGCAAGAAGGTCAAACCTCAGGAATGCCTTAAGCATGTTGCAGTGGTCCTCCAGAACGCAGACCATCAGCTGTATATGCGGACGGTTTTTGATGAGCTTCTGACAAGTCTGGAAGCCGCAGGCTGCCGAGGGGGTAAGCAAGCCGCCGAGGAGCTGCTGCAGCTTTTTGATCTGACAGAACTCAGAGACCGTCATCCGCATTCCCTCTCCGGCGGCCAGCAGCAAAGGCTAGTGATTGCCTGCGCGTTTGCCAAAAAACCGGATGTCATCATTTTGGATGAACCGACAAGCGGCTTAGACGGCGCAAATCTTCATCGAATTGCCGGCGCCCTGCGGCAGCTTTCTGACGAAGGCAAAGCCGTGCTTGTCATTACTCATGACCTGGAGCTCGTGGACATGGTGTGCGACAGCGCCATCAGACTCCCGCTTCAAAAAATAAATCTTTCAGCAACTTTTCAATAAATTAACCGGTAAACCTATGACAACAATCGTTGAACAGCAGAACAAAATTAATGAACTTTTAAACAGCGGCCGTCCCGTAACATTGGAGACGATTGCCCAGGCGCTCTCCGTGACAGCGCAGGAAGCGGCTCATCTTCTGCCGGAAGGTTCCGCCACCTTTGCTCCGGGTTCCGATTTTGAAAGCGTTTGGGCCGCGATCGCCGAATGGGAAAAAATTACTTTCATCGTGACTGCACACGGCAACGTCATCGAAGTTGAAACCAAACTCGTGACAGGCAAAGCAGCGATGGGCTACTACAATCTGATGGGAGGCAAGAGCCCGCTTCAAGGTCACTTTAAGTACGGCGACATTTCCGAGATCGGCTTTGTGACGATGCCGTTCATGGGCCGTGAAAGCCACTTCGCCGCTTTCTTTACAACTTCTGGCGAAGTTGCTTACTCCATGTACGTCGGCCGCGAAAAACACAAGTTAATTGAAAGCGCCAAAGAAAAATTCCTTGCCCTCCAGCAGAAGTACAAAGCTTAATGAGAGGAAGAGAATGAAAGTTTTAGTTGCATACGCCACCGTTACCGGAAACACTGAGATCATTGCCCGCGCCATTGCTTCCGCAATTCCCGGCGCCGATCTCAAAAAACTGCCCGCTGATGTTAATCCTCAGGATTACGACTTCATCTTTGCCGGTTTCTGGTGCGATAAGGGAACTCCGGATGAAGTCTGGCAGGCCTTCCAGAAAGACGCCAAAGCAAGACCGATCGCATACTTCGGAACCATGGGAGGTGATCCCAACAGCGAGCGCGGACAAGCCTGGGTGAATAAAGTGGCCGGTCTTTTCCCGTGCGAGAACTTCAAGGGTCTTCGTGTTTGGCAGGGCAAGATCGATCCGAAGATCTTGGCTGCTATGGCGAAGATGCCCGGAGCCAAACCGATGACTCCGGAGCGCCGGGCAAGATTGGATGAGGCGGCCAAGCATCCCACGGCTGAAGATCAAGCACAGGCAGGAGCCTGGGCTTTAGAGCTTCTTAAAAACTTCCATAACGACAAATAAACATGGACATTAAAGAGATTTACAACCTGATCGGTTGCGCCGGTATCGCTTTAGTGGTTATCGGATTCTTTGCCCTTTACATCACTGTTTGGAACTTTCTTTATCTAAGAGGTGTGCTTTCCAGATTTAAGAAGCATTTCCATGGAATGGACAAAGCCACACCGGAACGCATCAGCCGTTTTTTCGGAGAGAGTACCAATCCGCTGGAATGCATCGTACGCGACATTGTCATGACGCACGGCGCTCACTCCGATGACATTCGTGCCGAAGTCGCTTATTTGTTCCACAAGCATTTCAAACCTGTGAACAATGCCTTGACTTGGCTTAAGCTAATTTCCGCAGTCTCTCCGCTGCTCGGTCTGTTAGGTACGGTTGTCGGCATGGTAACCGTGTTCCGCACAATCTCTGAAAATGTTTCTCCCGATCCGACAATGCTTGCGGGCGGCATCTGGACCGCATTAATTACGACTGTGATGGGCTTGGTTGTCGCAATTCCGGCTTTGATGGCTTATTACTACCTGATGCTCAAGGTTAAAGAGCTTCGAATTGAAGCTGTGGAGTACAGTTATCGAGCTTTAAATATCCGCCGAGAACCTTGCCGCTGCTCTCAGAACTTGGAAGAAATTGAGCAAAAAGCGGCCTGAGACTTGAGACAAAGATATGTTTGACGAACTCGAAGAAGAGCCTCGGGTAGATTTGACGCCGCTCATAGACGTAATTTTTATGCTGGTCATATTTTTTGTGATGACCATGACATTCAGCAAACCCGTGCTGGATGTCGTGCTGCCTGCAGCCCAAAACTCCGAGGTCAGGAAAAAGGCGGCAGAACTTGTTCTCAGCGTGAACTCCGACGGAAAATATTTCTTTAATGATCAGGAGATCCTCAAGGAAGATCTTCCTCGTTTTCTCTCCGAGCATCCGGAAGGCTCGCTCAACCTGATGGTTGATGAGAAGGCTCCGTTTGAGGCTTTTGTTTACTTGGCCGATCTTGCAAAAGTAAATAGGGAAGGCCGTTTCGTAATCAGTACCAAAGCATCTGTACCGCAGAATTAAGATGTTTAGCCCTTCACGCAAAGACAATGAATTACTTAAAGCCAAGCGGCTCTCCAAAGCTGCTTTGGCTGCCTTTGCCTGCGCGTTCGCTTGGGCAGGGTGCACCTTAAAAACAGATGTCCCTCAGTCTTCTCAGCAGCCGCGGACGATAGAACTGAGTTTTGCTCAGATTCAGGATATTCAACCGGAAGAAGCACCGGAAGTCCGGCCGGAACCTCAGCCACAACCGGTCATCGAAGAACCTAAAAAACTTCTCACAGATGAATCGGAATTTAAAGTCGAACCTGAAAAGGTTGTAGAAGAAAAGCTTCCTGAATCTGAAGCAAAACCGGTACCTCCGGCGCCCGTACCCGCTGAGCAGTCCAAACCGAAGAAGGCTGACCCGGAGAAACCTAAGCCTAAAGCTTTAGAGAAGCCGAAACCGGCTAAGAAGCCAAAAGAACCCAAGGCAGAAAAGGGAGAACCCGCGCTTCAAAAAGCTTCTGAATCTGCTGAAGCGAAGGCGGCCTCGCATGCTGCTGCAGAGCAGGCACCTAAAAGGAAAAGCATCACTGCAATGCTTGTGAGTTTGGTTGAAAAACACAAGCGTTATCCGAAAGCAGCGAGAAGGGCGGGAATGGAAGGCGTCGTTTTAGTGGAATTTACGGTCGACTCAAGCGGTAAAGTTACCGGCGCCTCAGTCATTAAGAAATCGGGCAACGGTCCCTTGGACTCAGCCTCTCAGGAGTTAAGCAATCGAATCATCGGGACGGCTTTTAATGTTCCTAATGCTGGGATGAAGATCCAGGTTCCGATTCGGTACAGTCTTGATTAACAAAAGATGAGAAACTTGAGTGAGGGAGGAGGGAGTAAGCGTTGCTGTCATTCATTTTTTGAGCGATTTGCCAGTTTTGGGAAATTGCGTATAATTCAATTCTCTTTCGGAAGGGTGGCAGAGCGGTTGAATGCAGCAGTCTTGAAAACTGTCGATGAGTGATCCTCATCCGTGGGTTCGAATCCCACCTCTTCCGCCAGCCTTAGGTGCGCTAAAAATCTTTCCTTTTCTCAAAAAGACCTATAAACCTGCCAATTCAATGGGTTTTGCAGTTTCACTTCCATCTAGTAGAACGTCTTATAACCAATTGAATCCGCGGTTAGGTACTCATACAAGTTCATCTTTTAATCTTTCTTTGTAACTGTCTTATTCTCTAACTTCTTAATAAAAGGGCAGGCCTAAGCACTGACGTAATCTGTATAGCTTAGGTCCTCTGTCTTGTACTGAAATAAGTTGACTCCTAAAGGAGTCAGGAATGGAGAATAAGGC
>ERZ791765.171-NODE-171-length-87389-cov-28.321753_pt1 | contig 87389 bp, 93 predicted proteins | sample MGYA00509949_ERZ791765 | MGnify/ENA primary metagenome ERZ791765 (study PRJEB30046, sample SAMN00791980) | human gut metagenome | study: EMG produced TPA metagenomics assembly of the A metagenome-wide association study of gut microbiota in type 2...
GGCTGGCAAATCGCATCAAGCCGGAACTTGTTTTGTGACTTTGGGAGAAAATTAGTCAATCTTAGACTGCCTGTCCGTAACACAGTGTTGTGCTGCCACGGACGGCAGCACAAGTCTTAATGCCCCCGGACGGGGCGTTTAAGACGCACACGTCACTCCGCCACAACCTATACCAGGCAGCCTTAGATTGACTTATTTTCGTACAACGGAACAAAACGAGTCCCGGCTTGATGCAATTTGCCAATCTAAAACCCCCGGAACCACCCTACACGAGGAAACTCATGTCACCCACAAACCAGCATTTGTCAGATAGCTAATTTCAATCCGTATTGTTCTGTGCATTGTAAACGAACTGCATATCCACCAGTTCTTCATACTGGTAAGTCCCCTGATATACATCCGATGCAATGGATACTTCCATATCATTTTTTACTGCTTCCTGCGTGATCACACCATCCATGCTCCAAAGTTCATCTGCATAGGCGCGGTCGATCGCAGCTTCTATATCTTCTGGCGGTGTGGTCGGAAATTCTTTTTCTGCAGCCCGGATTGCGATCTCCTTATCCTGCGCCGCAGTCAGAGATTTTAACATCGCATTCACAAAGTGCTGTACTGTTTCCGGATCATTGCTGATTGTCGATTCTGCTACACTTAAAACAGAGTAAGCATAATCTCCTAAATCTGTAAACTGGTAAAATGCATCTGTCCATACCCCCTGCTTCATCCCATCTACAATCTGGGGTTCTGCTGCCCAGGAAATATCTGCCTGACCGCTCTGCACCACAGCAACGGAAGTTGACATGTCTGCCGGCTCTACCATCACAACATCACGATCCGGATCAAGTCCGAGTGAAAGCAAAAGATAGCGCACGCATAAATTTGGGCTGCCGCCAAATCTTCCGGAATTGATCTTCTTGCCTTTTAAATATTGTGCAAGTTCTTCATCCGTATTTCCAGTATATTCTTCACCGACTGCTGCACACAGGTACACATTTGCACGGTTTACACAGTTGCAGACGGCAATTACCGGGTCAGGGCAGTTTCCGGATGCATTCGGGATCGCATTCGAATCCACTCCACCGATCACGCCCCATGCATCCCCGCTCATCACAGATGTCACATGCGAGCCGCCCGTAGCCTGTATCACCTCCACATCAAGTCCTTCCTCCTCAAAAAATCCCTCCTGCTGCCCAACATAAAGTGGAAGATACCCGATCGAATGTAACGGCTCTGCGATCACAATCTTCTTTAACGCCTCACTCTCCTGCCCTGCCTTATCACCACCGCAGGCTGTCGCCAATAGCACGGCAGCAAATAAAACGCATCCAAAACAACTAAACCATTTCCTTTTTAATATTTTTCTTGTTAACATCTCTGCCTGTTTTCTCTTTTTCATATAATATGGCTTTACGTGCCAAAAGGTGTCTTTACGCCTTACGGTAAATGGCAAGATGTTCCGTCATCCATTTTTCCAGTTCCACCACCGCAAGGTACATTACCATTGCAAGCAGTGATAGCACGATCACCCCAACCCACACTAATGTAGTATCTAAAATAGTGCCCGCATAGATGACCATTCTTCCAAGTCCATGCCCAGATGCGATAAATTCCCCGACGATCGCACCTGCGAGCGCCAAAGAAATATTGATCCGGAGGCTCCCAAGCATCCAGGGAAGCACTGCCGGAACCACAACTTTACCAAAAACCTGCCACCTGGTGGCACCAAGTGAATAAAGCAAAGTTTCCATCGACTCATCCACATTTTCGACGCCGCTGACTGTCGCAAGCGCACATGATATTACTGTCATTAAAAATGCCAGGATTACTTTGGATGAAAAACCGATACCAAACAGCACGATTAAAATTGGTGCAAGTGCCAGCTTTGGCACTGCATTAAACATCACAAGATACGGTTCAAAAATTTTTGCAAATGTCTTTGACCACCAGAATGACAATCCTAACACTGCGCCGCCTAACGTTCCTGCCAGAAAACCACCGATCGTAGACATAGATGTAAAATAGATGTCATATGCAAGATTTTTTTCTTTCCACTGAACGATCGCTGTCCGTACGATCAATGAAGGAGAACTCCAGTAATAATCATCGATCCATCCACACATAGCACTCACTTCCCAAAGGATTAAAATTGCAATTCCAAATAAAATCCTTCCTGTCCGGATGCCTTTTTTCTGTTTTTTCTGCCTTAATTTTTCCTTTCCGTCTGACTGCATTGCCCCAACGGATTTCGGCTCATAATAATATGCTTCATACGCCTTTTTTCCCATCAGACATTCCTCCTGTCAAATGCTGTTTTAAATCCCAGAAATCAGCTTCCAGCATATCTTCCTGCTTTCTTGGACGTTTTAAGTTAACATTGATTTTTTCTTTTACGTAACCAGGACGTTCCGAAAAAACATAAATGATATCCGACAGATAAATTGCCTCATCGATATCATGCGTCACAAATAAGACTGTTTTATGAAAATCTTCCCAGATCTCTAACAGCCAGTTTTGCATGGACTGTCTTGTCTGCGCATCCAGTGCGCCAAACGGCTCATCTAACAAAATGATCTCCCGGTCATACAAAAGCGTGCGAAGAAGTGCTGCTCTCTGCCTCATTCCACCGGACAGTTCGCACGGATAATTTTTTTCAAATCCCAAAAGTCCATACTTTTCCATCAGGGGCAGTGCCTGTTTTCTCGCTTCCCTCTTCGGTACACCCCTGATTTCAAGTCCCAAAATAATATTGTCGATGATCGTACGCCACGGAAGAAGCATATCTTTTTGCAGCATATAACCAACATAGCCCTTTTCCCCTAAAATGCTTTTCCCGCCGATCGTAATATCTCCCGATGTCGGTGGCAGAAGTCCTGCCACAATGTTAAACAGCGTCGACTTTCCACACCCACTCGGCCCAATGATCGAAACGAATTTCCCATGTGGTATGGAAAGGTCTATCGGTCGTAATATCTGACGCATTTCCCCATTATTATAAAAGCATTTTGTAATGCCTGAAATTTTTATATCTTCATAAGCCATAACAGCAGCTTCTCTAACTCATTCTTATTGTAATATATTCATATATCCGGCACTTTGACATATAAAAATCCGGAAACAAAGGACCATCCCCCATTTCCGGATCACACACAAATTCTCTTAAAATATTTTCTCTTAAAGCATTTTCTTTTTCTTAAAATATACGATCTCACCTGCAATGATAAATATACTGGCAATGATCACAACCGGATATGCATACTTCCATCGGAACTCCGGCATATTGGGGAAATTCATTCCGTACCATCCTGCGATCAATGTCAAAGGAAGAAAGATCGTTGTGACAACCGTCAGGATACTCATGACTTTATTCTGCTGAACATCGATCAATGACTGGTATAACTCACGGATCTGTACCAGATACTCTCTCAAAAGTTCTACATGGTCATGCAGACGTTCCACACGGTTTGCATAGAGCTGCCAGAGTGACTGCTCCTTATCTGTCAGTATCTGTCCAAAATCACTCTGCATGGCATCTGCCAGATTTACAAGCTGCTCGTAATAAGCATGATACGCCGAAAAGCGTTTCCGGTACCGGAGTATGATCTCATAAAAATGTTCCGGAATCTTTTTTAACAGTTCTTCCTCGATCGAAGCTAATTTTTCTTCCTGCTGCTGCAGATAGATCACATCATCCTCGATCAGCATTTCAAAGATCATGACAAGAAGCTGATTCATACTTATTTCTTCCGGTATGACTTTTTCCAGTTTTCCCAGACATGTCTTTAAAAAACTGCCATCCTCGATCAATAACAGTTCATCGCCCCTCAGATAAAATCCAAATACAATATAAGTTATTTCACCTTTTAATACGCGCGGTATCTTCATTGTCCCAAACAGACAGTCTCCATAATTTTCCGCCTTACAATACTGCACCGGATTCATACTGCGGTAAAGATTCCGCTTGTGAGGATATTCCCCCTCTAGCTCCTTAAATTCTGCTGTTGACATCAGACAGATTTTTTTTTCACTGTTTAAATGATATTCCTGCATGTTTTATTTTACCAGTTTTGCGATCACCTTCACCAGCGCTTCAATATCAGCACCGGACGTATTGATACACAGGTCATAATTTAATTTGTCCCCCCAGGTCTGTCCGGTAAAAAACTGATAATATTTCGAACGTTTTTTATCCACATCCTGAATATGACGTCTTAACTCTTTATCCGTAAAATGTTCCTGCTCCGGTGCACGTTTTCTGCAGCGTTCCATACACGATTCCATGTCTGCATAAATAAACAGACGCAGCGGATCTTTATCACGCAGGATATAGTCTGCACTTCTTCCGACAATTACGCAGTCTGATTTTTCTGCAAGTTCCTGCACCAAAAGGCTCTGCTCCCTGTAAATCGCATTGTTCTGCTCCATCACCGGGTCCACGCCCATATAAAAAGTTCTTCCGATCGTGATCGGCATCAGCGTGGAAGGACTGTTTTCCATTACATGCTGTACATAACCTTCTGCAAGTTTTGTCCGCTTCGCAATCTCTGTAATGATCTCATTATCATAATAGGCGATTCCCAGTTCATCCGAAAGTCTCTTTCCAACCTCACGTCCGCCACTGCCAAATTCACGCCCGATCGTTATAATTTTTCCCATATGTATCATCTCCTGATTCGTCATTTTTTATAAATAGACTATAACACTTTCCCACATTAACGTCCAACTCTATTTTTAATCAACGCTCTTTAAAGATTCCGTCATACTGATCGCATCGATCTTCTTTCGCATCAGGCGGTCCACAAACCAGGTAAATACCATGGTCAGCACCAGACTGTATAAAAAGCTGATCTGTTTTACATGCACATCAAAAGACACCATATCCACAACGATCTGGCTCATGACAAACCGGTGCAGAAATATGCCAAGCACAAGTCCTACAAGTGCGCCAAGAAATGTAAGGATCGTGTTTTCCCGGAAAACATATGCTGCTGTCTCATTCTCATAAAAACCAAGCACCTCGATCGTTGCGATCTCACGCACACGCTCTGTAATATTAATATTCGTCAGGTTATATAAAACAATAAATGCAAGTCCCGCTGCACACAGAATGATGACAGCAACGATCAGATCCATACTGCTCATCATACTTGAAAAACGTTTCATATCATCCTGTGAAATATTTACCGCTGCCACATCCGCCATCGCCATTAACGCTGTTCCAAGTAAATGCGCATCTGTACCCTCGGAAACAGACACAAATGCCGTCTTATATTCCGGTTCTGCTTTCATCTGTTCCACGTAAGTATCTGCCGACAGATACACATAATTATATACAAAATTCTCACAGACACCGCTTACCGTCACCTTAAGCGTTTTCATATCGGAATCCTGCAGTGTCACGGTATCCCCTGTCTTTATTCCAAGTTCATCCGCCACTTTCGCAGAAATAACCGTCTCTCCCTTTTGTGGAAATGCGATCGGCTCCTTTTTTTCCGTATGTAAGTTGATAAACGGCGTTATATCCGAATCCGGATCTGCCATAATAAGGCTGACAGATTTCGTCTTTTCCTCACCGACTAAATCCATGCTCTTTTCTGCCACAAACACAAAGTTTTTTACACCGTCTTTTTCTTTATTTTCCAGTTCATCTTTCTGTTTCTGTGCAACAGACGATGAATAGGTAATCCCGATATCATAAGTCTGTATCTGCGTATACTGCTGCGTTATGATCCCCGTCACGGAATCACGTACCCCGAATCCGGTTACTAAAAGTGCACTGCATCCGCTGATCCCCACAACCATCATAAAAAATCTTTTTTTATACCGGAAAATGTTCCGCATTGACACTTTCTGCAGAAACTTAAGCCTCTTCCAGATAAACGGCAGATATTCGAGAAATACACGTTTTCCAGCTTTCGGTGTTTTCGGACGCATCAGTTCTGCCGCAACCTCCGTCAGTTCCCGCCGGACAGATACAAATGTTGTGCCAACAGAGCAAATAAGCGATACGGTCACGGAAATGACTGCTAATTTCCAGTCAAACACATACACTAACGACTCCATCTTATAGAGCATGCCATACGCATACCAGATTACTTTCGGAAACATTACAGTTCCAAGTGCAAATCCAGCCACGCAGCCGGTCAGTGCTGCCGATCCGGAATAAAACATATATTTTGCCATGATCGTATGCTCACTGTAACCTAATGCCTTTAAAACACCGATCTGCGTCCGCTGTTCTTCCACCATACGGTTCATCGTTGTCACACAGACTAACGCTGCTACCAGGAAGAAGAAAATCGGAAACACATCCGCAACTCCGTCGACGATACCGGAATCACTTTCAAAACATACATAACCAACATTCGTATCACGCCCAAGCACATAGGTATCCGGCTCTTTTAATTCCTGCAGCGTCTTTTCCCCATCGCTGATCTTTTTTTCAGCTTTTTCTATCTCTTTATTGTAAGTCGAAAGCCCGTCCTCATATTCCTTTTTCCCATCCTCATACTGCTTCTTTGCATCGGATAATTCCGCTTCTTTTTCTGCAATCTGTGCCTTGGACTCTTCCAACTGCTTTTTTGCATCTGCAAGCTGCTTTTCACCTTCTTCAATCTGACTTTTTGCATCTTCTAACTGTATTTTTGCATCATCAAGCTGACTCTTTGTCCCTTCTTTTTTCTCTGCAAGCTGTTTTTTCCCATCCAAAAGTTTCGTCTCTGCTTCCGAACGTACCGTCTGATAGCGTTCTGCTGCAAGATTCTCTGCCAGTGTTTCCCACGCATCCTGTTTCTGGTTTATGTAAGCATCATATTCTTCACTGTACAGTGGAAAATCACTGTCAAATTTCACATAGACTTCCGTATAATACTCATCCGCAAATCCTTCTGGCAAAAGATAGGCAAATCCGCTTACCCTGCCATTGCCAAGCGATGTGCTTCCACGCTCAAACTGCGAATACAATGGTGACTGCACAATTCCGGTAATCTTGTACTCCCTGCTCGAAAAATGTTCCAGATCATCCGCATCATTGTCCCCGGAAAGTTTGATCGTTTTTCCGATCATGGATGCATCATAAAGATTGGAATCCACCACACATTCCGATGCATTTTCCGGCAATTTTCCATCCACGAGCACCAGACGGTTGACATTCTCCGTGATGCTGTGCATTTTTATGACACGCTCTTTCCCGCCGCTCTCACAGATAATATCAAACGTGACTGCTCCTTCTGCTGCCGCTACATCTTTTTGTTCTTTTATGGTTTCCACTTCGTCCTCTGAAAAACCGACCGTAGAAATCAGGCGGTAATCATAAAGAGATGTCTTATCAAAATAACGCTGTGCCGTTTCTAACATTGCAGGCTGTGTTACCTTAAGTCCCGCAAAAAATCCCACTCCCAATGCAACGATAGCAAGGATGGCTAAAAATCTGCCAAGGCTTTCTTTTATTTCCCTGAATGTTGATTTCCATATCATTGATCTCATAACCATCTACCACTCTATATCTGCAATATCTGCAATGTGCTCATTTTTTTCCATGGACACGACCGTTCCGCTCTTTACCGTAATGATGCGGTCTGCCATCGCTGTCAGTGCCTGATTATGTGTGATGACAACAACCGTCTTTCCTTTTTCGCGGCAGGTATCCTGCAATAATTTTAAAACTGCTTTTCCGGTATTGTAATCAAGTGCCCCTGTCGGTTCATCACAGAGTAAGAGCTTTGGATTTTTGGCAAGTGCACGTGCGATCGCCACGCGCTGCTGTTCTCCGCCGGAAAGCTGTGCCGGGAAATTGGACAAACGATCCTTTAATCCGACTTCCTCAAGCACTTTTGCTGCCGGAAGCGGATCTTTACAGATCTGTGCGGCTAACTCCACATTTTCAATTGCTGTCAGATTCTGTACGAGGTTGTAAAACTGAAACACAAATCCAATGTCAAAACGCCGGTAGGAAGTAAGCTGTTTTTTGTCGTAGCCTGAAATTTCCTGTCCGTCTAAAAACACCTGTCCGCTGCTTAAGGAATCCATTCCTCCTAAAATATTTAAAATAGTGGTTTTTCCGGCGCCGGATGCACCGACGATAACGCAGAATTCTCCTTTTTCGATCTCAAAGTTAACGTCGTGGAGAGCAGTGATATCAAGTTCACCGGTATGGTAGATTTTGCCCACGTCCGAAAAGGTTACAAATGATGGCATGTGATAAGTCCTCTCTTGTTGTGTATGAATTACTTCTATAAACTATAAAAAGTGTAAACCGTCAGGACTTATTTTGCAAATAAAATGTTTCTAAAAAATCCGCTGACACCATTTTCATCTGCTTCTGTTTTTTCCAGAATATTTTTCAGGTATTTATCGGCTGTTTCCCTGTCTGCAAACATTTCAAGGTTATCGCAGTTCCGCTCTGGCATACTGCTTCTGTCCCTGACGGCATATTTTTTCTTATGATTTTTCCATACTTCTCTATAAATATCTCTAATTCCTGAATCGTCATTGTGTTTTCCTCTTAGTCGCGATTAAGATTAGGAACTATGTCCTTACACTGATATATTGTCACAAAAATCATTTCGGTTCACGTTAATACGCGGAAATATAAATGCGGAAATATATCAAAAGATTTTGATATATTTCCGCATAAATCTGCTGCACTTACATTAGTATTTTACCGCGCCTTCTGTCGGCTATATCTTTCTGATCTTATTTCACACACCCTGCTTCACACTGCAAATCCGGAAAACGACAATTCTGCCCCATCTGCAACCCTGCTGCAGATATTGACTGCCCTGCCCATCACACCGGAAAACTCGTCATCTTTTGTGATCACTTTCATGTACATATGATCACCGTTTACTTCCACGCTCTCCACATCCTCGATCTCTCTCATCTCACGTTCTACTTCTGCCACCTGTGCTTTTGTCAGCTTCTTTGACAAATGATAATATCTTCCCATCAGAACCTCCATTTCCTGCGCATTCTTTGCACACAATCTGTTTTGAACCGTTCCAGAACAATTGGATACGTCATTCATAACTTTTGTTAGTTATTTCTAATTGTTTATATTATACCCCTGTCAGAAGAAGATGGCGCACGAATAAGTGAGATTATTTATCATTTAACATTTCTTCCATCGTGTGCCAGCCAAGCACCGCACATTTTACACGGGCAGGCATATGAGAGATATCCTGAAGCGAGGATGCCTCCTCAAGTCTGTCAATTTCCTCCGGTGTCGCTTCATCATGAATCATTTTTAAAAAAATATCCGAAAGTTCCAGTGCCTCCTCTTTTGTTCTTCCGATGATAAGATCAAGCATCATGTCCGCAGAAGCCTGTGAAACAGCACACCCGCTTCCGGCAAATGCGCCATCCGTTATTTTTCCATCTTCCACCTTAAGCTGAAGTACAATATCATCTCCACAGCTTGGATTCACACCTTCTAACGCCAGGTTTGCATCCTTTAAAACCTGTTTATGCAATGGGTGTAAATTATGCTCTGTCAGTATCGTATTATAAAAACTTCTACTCTCCATATCCCATCCTCCTTCGAACGCTGGCAAGACAGTCTAAGAAACGTTCGATATCTTTTTCGTCATTATAAAATGCCAGACTGACACGCGCGGAAGACATCACACCGAGATGTTTTAACAACGGCTGTGCGCAGTGGTGTCCTGCACGAACTGCAATCTGACTGTCATCTAAAATAGAAGCAATATCGTGCGGATGTACACCATCTATCACAAAACTTAAAATACCACCATGTTCCTCCGGTTTGCTGCTTCCTAAGATATGCACATACGGAATCTGATCCATGCCATCAAATAACATTTTTGTCAGCTTTTCTTCCCGCTTTTGAATCGTATCCATTCCGATGTCATTCATATAATCAATAGCTGCCGCAAGTCCGGCGGCTCCTGCCCCATTGACCGTTCCAGCTTCAAATTTATGTGGCAGTTCAGCGTAAACTGCCCCAGTTCTTGTCACCGTCTCGATCATCTCTCCACCTGTTAAAAATGGCGGCATTTCCTCTAACAGTGCTTCTTTCCCGTAAAGCACACCGATTCCCATCGGCGCCATCATTTTATGACCGGAAAATGCAAGAAAGTCAGCGTCCATCGCCGTGACATCCACATTTTCATGCAAAACTGCCTGTGCGGCATCCACTAACACCACACCGCCTTTTTCATGCACCATTTTTATGATTTTTTTCACCGGATTTCGTCTGCCAAGGACATTTGAGACCAGTCCTATCGCTGCAAACTTTGTTTTTTCACCGATGGCATTTGAAATTGCCTCATCTGTAAGGCTTCCGTCCTGTTCACAATCCAGATAAACAAGTTTTGCACCTGTCCTTTCCGCCACCATCTGCCATGGAAGCAGATTGCTGTGATGTTCCATAATTGTGACAAGGATCTCATCCCCTGTTTTTAAATTGGAAAGTCCATAGCTGTATGCCACAAGATTGATGCTCTCCGTTGTATTTCTGGTAAAAATGATCTCCCGTTCACTTTTTGCATGAATAAAATCACGCACCTTTTCCCTTGCAGACTCATACTGTTCTGTCGCTGCAAGACCAAGCGAATAAAGTCCCCGCAGGGGATTTGCATTGTATTTTTCATAAAATTCCTGCTCTGCCAAAAGTACCTTCGCCGGCCGCTGTGCGGTTGCCGCATTGTCTAAATATACCAGCTGATTGTCTCTTAGCAGTGGAAAATCTTTTTTATAATCAGGCATCTTTATCATCCTCCATCCATATCCCGATACTGTTTGCAATCATTGTGCATCCAGCATCATCCGGATTTCTTTTTGTATCTCCTCTGACGGGATTTTTGCACAGAGTGCATCAACCCTTGCACGCGCCACAAGACGTTTTGCCTCTTCGCTGTCGAACCCTCTGCTTGCTAAATAAAAGAGCATCTGCTCATCAAGTCTTCCGATCGTCGCACCGTGGCTTCCTTCCACATCTTCTTCCCCACAGAGAATCAATGGTATTGTCTGATTTTCGACACCCTCATCGATCAAAAGCACATCCTCGCTCTCCGCACCTTTCGCACCGGCACATCCTGTGATAAAATCAATCGTTCCGCGGAACAGTTTTTTTGCATTTCCTTTTAAAATGCCGTTTGCATCCATCTGGCTTTCTGTCTTTTTCCCAATATGTCTTGCCACATAGTTCATGTCATAACGGTCATTCCCATCCGCAAGATATCCAATGTCTGCCCGAAATGTACTGTGTGCACCGGCAAGTTCCATCTGACATCCCGCATACAGATCTTTTGCACCAAGCTGCATCTGAAGCAGTTCCACCGATGTATCTTTTTCGCATGCACCGCCGATATCAAGCAGGGCACATGCATTTTTACCTAAAAGCTGTGCGGCATATATTTTTACTTTTGCTCCCTCTTTCGCATCAACCAGTAACTGGTGTATCACTGTCCCACTGCTATTTTTATCAGAGGAAAATATAAAAATGACTTCTATTTCGCTGTCTTTTTCAGCTATAATCTGCATGCGGTTAAAGTAATTTTTTTCTGCATCATACTGATATGAAATAACAACCGGACTTTTTATCTGTACATTTTCTTCGATCCGAAGTGTATCTGCCATATCCTGACTGCCCAGTTCTGATATCTGCGCTCCCATTCCGGTTTTGATTCCTTTTTTTATTTCCCTTTTTTCAAAACTTACACCCTCCGGCAGCTTTCCGTTACTATTATCCGAAGTCTCCACCCCAACTTGCGGTATGCATGGGATGGCATCTGTAACTGCCGTAACCTGTGATTCATTCATCTTAAGCCAGTTCCATGTCTTTGCCGGAAGCTCGTTTATAATCCATTCTTTTTCCATCAGCCTATGCTCCCTTCCATCTCAAGCTGGATCAGATTGTTCATTTCCAGTGCATATTCCAGTGGCAGTTCTTTCGATACATCATCCGCAAATCCGCTGACGATCATTGAGCGTGCCTCCTGCTCACTGATGCCGCGTGACATCAGATAAAAAACTGCGTCATCACTGATCCTGCCGATTTTTGCTTCATGCCCGACATCCACCATAGCGGTTTTGATATCCATTGCCGGGATTGTATCTGATCTTGAAATACCATCCAGCATAAGAGATTCACAGGATACTGCCGCCTTACTGTTTTTCGCTTCTTTTCCAATGACTACAGAACTGCGGAATGTACTGATTCCTCCATCTTTTGAGATTGATTTTGTATTGATGCAGGAAGAAGTATCCGGCGCATTCTGCACTACTTTTGCACCGGTATCAAGGTTCTGCCCTTTACCGGCAAACGTGATGCCGGTAAATTCCATGTGTGCACCTTTTCCATTTAAAATACTCATCGGGTACAGATACGACGTATGGGAACCAAAAGAACCGGACACCCACTCGATCGTTCCGCCCTCCTCGACTAACGCACGTTTTGTATTCAGATTGTACATATTTTTTGACCAGTTTTCGATCGTAGAATAGCGCAGCTTTGCATTTTTATGGACAAATAATTCCACACATCCGGCATGCAGGTTTGCCACATTATAACGCGGTGCAGAACACCCTTCGATAAAATGCAGATATGCCCCCTCATCCACAATGATAAGCGTATGTTCAAACTGTCCTGCTCCCGGTGCATTCAGTCTGAAATATGACTGCAATGGGAAGTCTAAGGACACTCCGGGTGGCACATAGACAAACGATCCTCCAGACCAGACGGCTCCGTGCAGTGCCGCAAATTTGTGGTCATTCGGTTTGACCAGTTTCATAAAATGTCTGCGGATCATGTCGGCATATTCGCCCTTCATCGCACTCTCAATGTCACTGTATACAACTCCCTGTGCTTCCACTTCCGCTTTCACATGATGGTAGACCATCTCAGAATCATACTGCGCTCCGACACCTGCCAATGATTTTCGCTCCGCTTCCGGTATTCCAAGTCGTTCAAACGTATCTTTGATCTCTCCCGGCACTTCCGACCATTTTCCCCGCATCTGTGTTTTCGGCCGCACATAAGTCTCAATGTGATCCATATCAAGTCCGTCGATCGGTGGTCCCCAGTCCGGGATTTTCATCTGTCTGTAAATCTGAAGTGATTTCATCCGGAACTCACGCATCCACACCGGATCATCTTTTTCATCTGAAATTTTACGCACGATCCCTTCCGTCAATCCCGCTTCCATATGGTATGCATCTTTATCATCATTCCGGATATCATAAATCGTGCGGTCGATATCCGCTACATAAGTTTTTTCTTTCATGATCATCCTCATTTCTATCACGGTTTATTTTTTGCACTGTTTTCTGCTCTATTGCAGCTTACTTTTCACACTGTTTTCAGGTTATATCGCAGCTTATTTTTCACACTATCTTTATTCCTGCTGACCATAATTTATTTTACGCCAGATAGTCTTTATATCCTTCGCGGTTGATCTTGTCCACCAGGCTTCCATCCCCGGTCGCAACAATCTGCCCATCCACCATGATATGTGTATAATCCACGTGCAGATGCTCTAAGATCCTGGTGCTGTGTGTGATGATCAATAGTCCTTTGTCATTATTTTTCCGGTATTCCTCAATGCCTGCCGAAACGAGACGTACCGCATCCACATCCAGTCCGGAATCTGTTTCGTCCAAAATTGCAAGTTCTGGTTTTAACAGCATCATCTGTAAAATCTCCGTTTTCTTTTTCTCTCCACCAGAAAATCCAACGTTTAATGCACGGCTTTTATAGGACTCATCCATCTGCAAAATCTTCATTGCAGCATCCACTTCTTTCATAAATGTCCAGATCCGCACTTTATCTCCACGCCGTTTGCGCACTGCATTATTTAAAAAGGAATCCAGTGCCAGTCCCGGTACTTCGAGTGGCTCCTGAAATGACAGGAAAATTCCGTCCTGCGCTCTCTTATCCGCCGGTTCCTCTGTGATATCTTTTCCGAGGAATTCAATGATTCCCCCTTTAACTTGATATTTCGGATTGCCCATCAGCACATAGCCAAGTGTCGATTTTCCGGCTCCATTCGGTCCCATCAGCACATGCGTCTCACCACGTTTTATCTCCAGATTGACATGGTGCAGCAGTTCTTTGTCCTCCACACCCACAGTCAGATCTTTTATCTTTAACATTGATCTATCCATCAATCATACCCCTTTCTTTCACATTTTTATTTCCTAGTATTTTAGTAGGATATTGTAAAAATATTATACCGCTATTTATTTTTGAATACAAGCGATTGCAGGGGTTGTAATTGAGAGTGTTTTTCAATAAGAGAATTGGAATAAAAAGAACGCCAAAAGCCATCCCTGACCTTTCGCGTCCTTTCCATGATACAGAGGAGAAAATAAATTATAATATGAATAAATTTCTTATTTTACATTAAATGCACCCATTCCCGGATACACTGCTGCACTTCCAAGTTCCTCCTCAATGCGGAGAAGCTGGTTGTATTTTGCAACACGCTCCGTTCTGCTCGGTGCACCGGTCTTGATCTGGCAGGTATTTAATGCCACCGCGAGATCTGCAATCGTGGTGTCTTCCGTCTCACCGGAACGGTGGGAAGAAATCGCCGTGTAGCCTGCCTTATGAGCCATCTTGATTGCCTCTAAGGTCTCAGATACGGAACCGATCTGATTTAACTTGATCAGAATCGCATTGCCACAGCCATTGTCGATACCTTTTTTCAGACGCTCTGTATTAGTTACGAATAAATCGTCCCCGACAAGCTGTACCTTACCGCCAAGTTCTTTGGTCAGAAGTTTCCAGCCATCCCAGTCTTCCTCATCAAGTGCATCCTCAATGGAAATGATCGGGTATTTTTCAACCAGTTTCTTCCAGTGCTCGATCAGTTCTGCAGAAGTAAATTCGGTGCCCGCCTTTGGCAGTTTATAAAATCCCTTTCCTTTCTCGCTCTTCCACTCGGAGGAAGCTGCATCCATTGCAATTCTGAAATCTCTGCCCGGCTCATATCCTGCATTTTTCACAGCATCTAATATGTACTGGATTGCTTCCTCATCAGAAGCGAGATCCGGTGCAAAACCACCCTCATCACCAACAGAGGTTGCAAGTCCCTTGCTCTTTAACAGAGCTGCAAGTGCATGAAACACTTCTGCGCACCAGCGGAGTGCCTCTTTAAAACTCGGAGCTCCGACCGGCATGATCATGAACTCCTGCACGTCTACCGTGTTTGCTGCATGTGCACCACCATTTAAAATATTCATCATAGGAACTGGCAGACGGTTGCCTGAAATGCCGCCTAAGAAACGGTAAAGCGGAATATCAAGTGAGATGGAAGCCGCACGTGCCGCTGCGATCGACACTGCTAAGATCGCATTTGCTCCCAGTTTTGATTTATCCTTTGTTCCATCGGCTGCGATCATCGCTGCATCCACTGCATAAATGTCGCTGGCATCCATTCCAACGATTGTATCGTTGATAATTGTATTAATATTTTCAACTGCCTTGGTAACACCTTTGCCAAGATATCTCGACTTATCGCCGTCGCGAAGCTCTAATGCTTCAAATTCTCCGGTCGATGCACCGCTTGGTGCTATTCCCCTTCCAATGGTACCGTCCACTAAATATACTTCAGCTTCCACGGTAGGATTACCTCTGGAGTCTAAAATCTCTCTTCCGATTACTTTTTCAATCTCTAAATAATTCATTCCCGCTGTCTCCTTTTCCTCATTCGCAGACGATCTTACCGGAATCTGAAAGGTAGCAACTTTCGGATTCCGGGCAGGGGTGTCTGATTCCCCCTGTGATATTCAAAAATGTCCGCGCTTCCACCCGCGTCACTTTTCCTGGTCTGCATGATTTACGCTATTGTTAGTTGTATCTAACTATTGTTTAGTATAGCGAACATCTGAACAAAAAACAAGAATGGAAAATGAGACTCTTTCTCATTTTCCATTCTTCATTATTGGATTCTGGCTTTTGTTCTTTGATTTCTGATCTGTTCATGAACTGCCTCACAAATGATGATTTGTTTATGAAATAAATCGCCCCCCCAAATGGTGTGTTGTAGGTCTGTGAGTGGCTTCTTGCGCAAAGCCGGAGTTAATTTTGGTTCCGTTGTACGAAAATAAGAAAAGTCTAAGTGTGTCTGAGTTAGATTTTCGCGGAGTGACGTGACCGGCAACAACGAGTCATCCATGACTCGATGCTGCCTTGTTCTGCCATCCGTGGCAGAACATCACTGTATATCTACAGGCACACTAAGATTTTCTAATTTTCTCCCAAAGTCACAAAATCAGCTTCGGCTTTGCGCAAGATGCCAGCCGTCAGGTTATGAACACCATTTGGGTGGGCGGTTCATCTCAAAACTGGGGGCGTAGGTGCGAATTTTTGATATTCGCACAAATGGAAATATACTTAAAATGCTAATGTGCTGTATCATTAATATTCAACCTAATGGCTTCCCAGATTTTCCATCTGCTACATTGTATTACATGAATTTTTTCGTAAATTTCCAGACCAATAACACAAAATATTTTCAAATGTGTATGGAAATAAAGACACAAAACACTAAAAATTTACGCACTACCCAAGGTTGTAAAATGAGTTCCCCAGCGAAGGGTGGTTCACAACCTTGCGGCTGGCAAATCGCATCAAGCCAGGACTCGTTTTGTGACTTTGGGAGAAAATTAGTCAATCTTAGACTGCCTGTCCGCAATACAGTGTTGTGCTGCCACGGACGGCAGCACAAGTCTTAATGTGCCCGGATGGCACATTTAAGACGCACACGTCACTCCGCCACAACCTGAACCAGGCAGCCTTAGATTGTCTTATTTTCGGACAACGAAACAAAACAGTCCCGGCTTGATGCAATTTGCCACTCACAAAACTGCGACGCCACCCTTAGCCGGGGAACTCATAGCCCAACAAACCATCATTTGCCGGGAAACCCGATTCACCCACCACAGATCTCCGTGATCAGTTTCACCCACTTATCCGGATAAACTGCAAGCAGTTCTTCATGCTGCAGATCCAACTCATGCAGAACCGGTCTTTTAAAATGCTTTTGATATCGCGCACGATACTTTTCTCCCATTTTAAGGGCATATAAAATATGTATCTCTGTTCCCGGCGGGTCGATCTGATCTGGCAGTGGCGTGATCAGATCAGAGTAAAACTGGTTTTCAACAGTCTTTTTTGTAACGCGGCTCATATCGACATCCGGAGTCTTTATCATATCCATAAATGCCCTGATATAACCATTTTCTTCCGCCATCATCCTGTCCATTTTCTTTTTCATGAAAGGAATTTTCATCTCTCCTTTCGTGATAAACGGATAAAAAACCGGCATCATCAATTTCGTCATCAGCTTTGCCCAGAGTTTTCCGGACTGGTCTAAATCAGAACCGCCTAAAATACCATAATCCATATGGATGTTTCCGCGTGCTGCGAGCAGTCCGACAAAGGAACCACCCAGCGAACAGCCATACGCAGCACAGATATGTCCGTCAAATTCTTTCTTTATGTACTGCTCTATCTTTTCTGTTTCCTCTGTCATCGTTGGAAACTCTGTCTGCTCCGTCTCATCAAATCCATCATAGGAAACACATGCCACCTGAAAATGTTTCTCTAACGGCTCTATTACTTTTCCAAAATTTCCTTTCCAGTGACAACAGGTTCCCGGGAAAAGGAAAATAACCGGTTTTTCTTTCTCTCCAAAACAATATACTTTCATAGAATTCTACCTTCTTTAAAATGTTTTTCATATGTTAGTTATTTCTAACTAACTTTATGATAACACTTGTATAAGAAGGTGTAAAGCTGTTCTGTTTTAGAGTTATTCTTCCACTTCCCATGAATCGCACAGTGACCGTACCCGGATCTTAGGCACGCCTTCTGCCCCCTCCGGCAAAACAGCCGTAATCTCATAAGGTTCTTTTCCGGTCAGATGCATAAAATTATCCGACCAGACCAGATCCACATTACTCTCCACTGAAACGAAAAATGCCGGAGCATCTGATTTTAACCGCACCGTCAGCAGATCGCCTTCTATCATTACATCAAAAGTAATCTCTGCTTTTTTGATCTGCATATGTTTATACGGTTTTGGCATTTCAACCTGACGGCTCAAAGTTCCATCGGAGTGTGTAAATACCGCCTCCACAAAAACTTCACTTTCCCTGCCTTCTATCACATCTTTCAAAGAAACCGGCCCCATTGCTTTCACGGACAACGGTTCACATACTGCACGCTGCGAATTTTTCCAGAGAACTTCCCCCAGCATATTTTTCACGAAAACCGTGACATCAGACGATACTTCCTGCATTGTCTCATTTTGCAGATATGGCGTATAGACTGCATCTTCAGATACCTTTAAGCTGCCGAGTACATCCGCATAAAAATGTCTTGAAAAATACTGCAGTGCCTTCCATCTTCCAAAATAATCAATACTTGCCCAGGATGCGACCGGCCAGTTATCATTTAACTGCCAGTAAATTGCACCCATACAGCGTCCCCTGTTTCTGCGCCAGTGTTCCACACCGCTTTTGATTGCGATTGCCTGCAGCACCTGGCTGATATAGATCAGACTCTCAAAATCTTTTGGATATAAAAAGTTCTCCGCAATATAATGCAGAATTTTAGCATTTGCAGAACCATTTTTCTGATGACTCTCCATAACTTCGGAAAAGATATTGCGATCCTCAGGCAGGGTAAAGGTATTGATGGTTTTTTTACAAGGGAACGACTGGAATCCAAATTCTGAGCAAAATCTAAAATAGTAATTTTCATAGTCAGAAAACGGCTTTTCTCCATGCCATACATCCCAGTAATGACGATCCCCGATATCATCGCTGTCCGGGTCCGTAAAATTACCGCCGGATGATGGGGAAGAAGGCCAGTAAAACGTTGCATCATTTTCACTCTTTAATGCTTCCGGGATCAGCTTTTCAAACATTGTCAGGTAATCCTGTTTTAATGCATCCGAATGATCATTAAAACCACCCCAGTGATCCCAGGCTGATTCCATCTCATTGTTGCCACACCAAAGTCCAAGACTTGCGTGGTGTCTTAATCTTTTTACATTATCTTTTGTTTCTTCTATAATGCTCTCCCGCAACGCATCCGTAAGTTCGTAGACATTGCAGGCATACATAAAATCCTGCCATACGATCAGACCATGCTCATCACAGTAATCATAGAAAACATCCGCCGGATAATATCCACCACCCCAGATACGGATACAGTTAAAATGACACGCCACCGCAATATCCAGCAATTCATAAATGCGCTCAGGTGTAATCTTTGAATAAATACAGTCCTCCGGGATATAATCCGCACCCTTGGCAAAAATCTTTACCCCATTGACACAAAATGCAAACTCCTCACCCCATGCATCCTTTTCCCGGCTGACCGTCAATGTACGCAGACCAATGCGCAGCTCTTTTACATCCAGAAATTCTCCGCCCAGAAAAAGTTCCGCACGCACCGTATAAAGCGGCTGTGCACCGTATCCGTTCGGCCACCAGAGTTTCGGATCTTCAACCAGACATTTTCCATCCGAAAAAGAAATCTGTTTTCCATCCGGTGTCTGCAACGTGATTTTTACCTCAAGATTATCTGCATTCTCTGCCAGTGTCGAATCATTGTTTCCCACACTTTCTTTCAATATCCGGGCATTACTTTCCGCACTCTGTGGTAATACCAGATACTCAGCTTCCGCAATTTCACCGTCCTGTGCCTTTTCCGGCAACATCACTTTTGTTTCTGCCGACAGAAAAACTTTTCCATCTATGTGTTCCTGTCTGATATGCAGATCAGACAGTTCTGCCTTCTCATAGCTGTCAATAAAAATATCACGCCAGATCCCCATATCCGGTAACTGTGGACCCCAGTCCCAGCCAAACATGGAATGTGCTTTCCGGATATACTGATTTCCTTCCATCGCACCGCATGCCGTGTAATGAATCTCTTTTCCCGCTGCCGGCACATGTTCGTTTACATATGCGATTGCAGAATGGATTTTCACTGTGATATTGTTTGTCCCGTTTTTCAGGACATTTGTGCACAGGATCCGGTAACGAAGATGCATGTTATCCACATGCTTTATCAGCATGCCGTTGATAAAAATATCTGCCACCGTGTCGATTCCGTCACAGCAGAGTGCATACACTCTTCCCTCTTCTTTTTTCAGTTCAAATTCCCTTGAAAAAATAAAATCATTTTTCAGCAGCTCTCTTGTCGGGTACTCATTCATCCGGTAAAATGGATCTTCAAGTAAACCGTGTTCTGTCAGTCCGGAAAGTACTGAACCCGGAATCTCCACCGGGCAGAGCAGTGTTTCATCCGCTTTTTTTAACTGCCAGGTACCATTTAAATAAAATTTTTCATGTTGTGCCATAAATATTCTCCATTCCCTTTCGAATCATTTTTTCAAAACTTTCCCGGAAATGCATATCATCCTCCGTGTTTCTCTTTTTTGGTCCTTTCAGATGATTCTTCCCGGATGCCCGCCTCGCCTTTTTATTCATATGGCGCTCTAACAGCATCCGGTCGATGTTATCATCCGTGTACCACCTTCCGGACTGATGGATTGCAAATGCACCTTTTCCAAGTGCCATCGCCGCTACCCCATAATCCTGTGTCACAACGATATCTCCCTTCCGGCATAAATTAACCAGTGCAAAATCCACCGCATCTGCCCCGGCACCAATGATCTTTACTTCACTGTAATCAGAATATAAAACGTGATTCGTGTCACATAACAGCGTCACCGGTATCTTATATTTGATTGCAAGTTCTTCCACGATTCCCACCACCGGGCAGGCATCCGCATCCACATAGATCTGCATAAATTCTCCATTCCTGCATTTTTATTCATCATAATAAAATGATCTGTCAAACATACATTCCATTATTTGTATCTCAAATTCCTGTATGCCATAGAAGCTGTTTGTTCTGCTTACCTGTTGTATTATAACAAGGATCTTCTATAATTTCCAAATAAATCCGATCAAAAAAATTAGGGAAGCCCATCCGACCTCCCTAACTTATTTCTCATATAAAATGTTTGATTTCTATTTCCTGTTTTTCGATCAATAATTACTTATTTGTCTTCAGTTTATATGTTTTTCCGAATTCGCCATAATATTTTTTAGAACCTGATTTCACAAATCCACGAACGCGGAACTTATACGTTGTCCCCTTCTTTAACTGTATAATATTTGCAGATGAAAAATCAGATGCTACCGTCTTTACTTTCGTAAACTCCTCTAAATCCGGATCATACATCCACACTTCATACCCGGATACGCCCTTTTGCTTTTTCCAGGATAATTTTATGGACTGCTTAGTTGCCGCAACCCGTTTTATATTATTTACTTTATTCGGGAGTACAATAACAGTTATATTGCTGGTTACACCTTGTGATTTTACGGAAATCTTACAGCTTCCCGGCGCTACTGCAACGATTTTTCCTTTTGATGAAACCTTTGCAACCGATGTTTTTGTTGACTTATATGTAAATTTCGTATTCTTGACAACTTTATCTGATTTTTTTAAAACTGCATCGATTGTTGTTTTGTCGCCAGGCTCAAGAATAACCTTTTTTTCAGAAAGCACTATTTTTTTCTCTGATTTTAGCTGAATGTCAGCAGTTGCATGTGGCTGTAATCCTAAATAATAAGTTCCTGCCATCAGAGAATATTTTTCTGTTCTTTTCAATACTCCTGACCGTGTTCCAACATTATATTCTTCGCCTACTCTTTCGCCATCTGAATTGTAGAGCTGAATCCAGCAGTCACTTCCACCTGTTTCCTGTGCAAAAAGTGTAAGATTTGTCTTTTCTGTCAGTTTTACAGTAACAAAATCATAATAATTCCACTCATGGCTGTTCCATGCCAGAATATCTGCCTTCCCTGCCTGTGGTGAATCATTTGCCGCAATATGGTATAACTTATCCAACTGAATCTTCGGCGCATCTTTCATTTCCCTTGTTGCCTTGATCGTTTGTTTTGCCATAACCTCTGCCGGCTTTGCAATTCCCCCGACAATCATGCCACAAAGCATAATTGCGCATACTGCCAATAGTCTGATTTTCTTTTTCATTCTCATTTCCTCCTTTTTCTATTTTTTATCATATATGTATGTCTCCTTCTTGTCAACATTTCGCAATTTGACACCTCTATCAGAATCACTTAAAATGAAATCCAGAGACTTATTAATTCATAACGATAGATTTGCCCGCGAAGCGTACATTCTATTATTTTGCTAAACGATAAGGGGTTTTTTATTATGGTAGATATTCCAATGAGATCCTCTGCTCCCGTCACCAGACAGACCGTTCTTTCCATCAACGAACGCAAAGTTGAGGGGGCAAAAACAACACGAACCATCACTTCGATCAACCACACACAATCTCAGACTGCATCAAAAGCATCTTCCGGAACGACTTCTTCCATGCAACACACTGCCATGCACCCTAGTGCTATGCACCCCAGTGCTATGCACCCTGCATCCACACCGGCGTCAAAACCTTTACCTCCACTGGTACATATGGTGCAAAAAGGTCAGAAAACACCGCTGGAGAATTCCGGGAAGCTCACTTCCATAAAGGCATGTCTTGGATGGAATGTCAAAAATCCTGCCTGTGATGTGGATGTATCCGCATTTTTGCTCGGCTCATCCGGTAAAGTGATCGGTGATTCCTGGTTTGTCTTTTACGGGCAGACCGAAAGCCCGGATCACAGCACGGTTTTCCACGCTGACGGCGGCGCAGACCGCGAGATCATTTCCGTGGATTTTACCAGATTAGATCCTTCCGTTGCCAGAATCGTATTTGTGCTGACGATCAATGAAGCATTTGAAAAAAATCTGAATTTCGGAATGCTTGAGGATGCGTATATCCGTATTATGGATCCTGCCGGCACCGAGCTGGTCAGCTTTAAAATGGATGAATACTATACGAACGTGACATCCATGATGATCGGTGAACTGTATCTGCATAACGGCGCATGGAAATTTAATGCCATCGGAAACGGCGTGGCAAAAGATCTCGCAGGACTGTGCAGTTTGTACGGCGTTCAGGTTATTTAAACAAAGGATTATATTTTGGAGGAAATTTGTTATGTTAACATTTGAAACAGTAAACGAACTTACTTTAAAGGTTACCTGCACTGGCAGTGATGTACTCTTTACAAAAGCAGGTGCATTTATCGCCGGAGAAAATGCCGGTGGAAAGAATTACAAATTTGAAAAAGTCTTGCTTGGACCGCAGAATAATATCGGGCAGGCTCTGCTTGGTCAGCTTGCACGAAGAGTGACCGGAGAAAATCTCCCACTTATGAAGGTAACTTTAAATGGTGATTCTGTTACATATTACGCAAATTATGGTCAGCATGTTGTGGTCTATCACTTAGAGCAGGGGGAAACTATCTCAGTGGAATCCGAAAATATTCTCGCTTTCTCCCAGGATTGTGATTACAGTGTCCGTTTTATCGGTGTCGGTGTGCTTTCCCAGAAAGGTCTCGCAACTTCCACTCTGATTGCACGTGGAAAAGATGCATATGTCGCCGTGCTCTGTAACGGCAACCCGATTGTTTTAAGCAACGTGATGTCTCAGGATACGCTCTCTGTGGATCCGGATGCTGTTGTATGCTGGGTTGGAAATGGACACTGTGATCCTCAGGTGACGGCAGATATCTCCTGGAAAACATTTATCGGACAGGCTTCCGGTGAGTCTTATCAGTTTGAGTGGCATGGGAATTGTCCGGTTACGGTGATTATTCAGCCTTCGGAACGCAGAGGCGGAATCAGTGTGAGTATGGATTAGTGAAGATCCGTGAAAACTAAAGTGCAAAAAGAGGGGGATACGAAGTTTTGCGGGGGTAAGTTGCGCGAAGCTGAGGCTCGTTTTGTTCCGTTGTGCGAGGGGGCACCTGTATTGCATGCTGCCAGGCTGTAACCTCTTTAGAATTTTAACTTTACAGGTAAAAACGGAGTCTGTTGCAAGTGGCATCATCCTGGGTGGATGATACCTGCTGCAACAGACTCCGTTTTTATTTTAAGCGCCTGCTCTAATAGGGCATCTGAAAATATTTTTTTCGGATGCATCTCATCTATTTTTTTCCGGGTTCCGGATGTTTTAGGGATTTCATATTTTTGTGTGAATCCGTGTGGGACAAGTCCGCGGTCGGCGGTTAATATCATGGGGATATCAAAGGCGCTGTCTCCGGCGGCAATCACGAATTCCGGTTTTAGTTTCTGTCTGAGGCGGTCTATTGCCGTTCCTTTATTCAGAGAACGCGGTACTACATATACTTTTTCGCCGTTGGAAAAGACATCTGCATATTTTATATTGAGAGATGTTTTTAAATCATTTACAACTGTTTGTGGATCATTACATTTTGTAAAGAGAAACAGCTTTTCAATATACCGGAGTTCGAACTTTCTGCGTGGATCTTTTTCTAGCAGTTCCATTGCAAGATTCATTTCATCCCTGCTATCCGACACAAGGTGCAGGGAATCCTGATACCACGCTTCATCCCGCATACCATCTACCAGAAGAACACCGCCGTTACAGACTAATGCATAGGGGAATTGTCCAATTCCAAGGTCGATGCGCTGATATTGTTCCAACGTTCTTGTGGTCGTTGGAACAATCAGCATTTCATTTTTTACCTGCTGCAAAAGACGATATGTTTCCTCTGTGATGTAGGATATTTCCCTCCCCTGATAGAATTCCACATTTCGCTTCCGCATCCCGATGTCATGTTTATAGGAATAGATGATCGTATTATCTAAATCAGTATGAAAGACAATCATTTTTTCGAAACAATTGCTTTTCTTACCATATCAACCGGAATGATAAGTACCGCTAACAACATGGAAACAAGCAATGCTTTTGCATTTAAAGTTGTTGTGCTGAATACCTGACCACCAATTTCAATAATGATGGTCTGCAGTACAAAGATCGCACCCATGACAATGATAAAGTTCTTATTTTCTCTGATGTGTTCAAATACATTAAATTTCTCTGATCTGGTATTTAAACTGTTAAAGATAATGGAATAAATGAAAAACGCAAACATAAATGTTTTTTCATATAATTCCGGGTCAGCACAACCTGCCGGTGTTACAAAATCCGTGATGCCACCGATATTTTCCAGGATCAGGATCGAACCGAGTGTAATAAATACAGAACTGGTTCCGATCGCAGATTTGATATAAGTTGTTAAAATGTTATCTTTTCTGAGTGCCGGTTTTTCATTCATGTAACGGTCAAGGATCGGCTCTCCACCAAATGCCATGGCTGCCAATGTATCCATGATCAGGTTGATCCATAAGATCTGTACAATGGAAAACGGCTCTGTCCATCCGAGGATCGGTGCGATGATGTTCATCAAAAGGGTACTGATATTTACCGTCAGCTGGAAGATCAGGAATTTACCTACTGACTTAGACATCGTTCTACTGTTTAATACGCAGTCTTTAATGGATGTCAGACTGTTATTTAAGATGACAACGTCACCTGCCTCCTGGGCAACTGCTGTACCGTCTCCCATGGCAAATCCGATATCTGCCTGTTTTAATGCCGGTGCATCATTGACACCGTCTCCTGTCATACCGCAGACATTATCAAGCTGCTGTGAAATAGAGACAAGTCTCTTCTTATCAAGCGGTTTTGCCCTGCTTACCACACGAAGGTTCGGAAGTTTTTTCTTTAATTCTTCATCTGACATCTGCTCTAATTCCTCATGGGTAAGAACAACGTCATTCTTCTCATCTTTTAAGATTCCGGCTTCTTTTGCGATGGCAACTGCTGTTTCCTCTGCATCACCGGTTACCATAACAACCTGGATACCTGCATTATTTAAAATCTCAACGGTCTCAACCGCATCTGTTCTTACATTATCCCTTAAGCAGAGCACTGCCATTAAGACTGTTTTTCCATCTGCGATCTTTGCAACAGAAAGTAACTTCATAGTTCGCTTTGCCTGTGCAAGCATCTGGTCTTCCACTGCTTTTTTATCTGCAGAAGTGAACTCTTTTTCCTCACCGGATGGAAGCATATAATGCGTTACTTTACCGATGATATTTTCTGTTGCACCTTTCCAGTAAACCAGTCCGTTTTTCAGTGTAACAGTCGCACATTTCTTCTCAGAATCAAATCCGCTGATATCAGCAACTTTATCCGGATCATTTTTTGAATCATCATAACCGTGCTCTAATGCATATCCTAAAAGAGCCCTGTCCATGTTGTTGCTTCCGATCGGTTTTCCTTCAGATATTTTTGCAAGGTTATTTAATGTGATCGCTTCAATAAATTCCTGATTAGGAATATGATCCACGATTTTACCATCACCGGTGATAAATTCCACTAATGATAAATTACCCTGTGTGATGGTTCCTGTTTTATCACTGAATAAGACATTCATGTATGCAGAATCCGAAAACGCTGCCTTATGACTGACAAGAATATTTTTCTTGTACATGGACTCTGTGTTCATGGACTGCACCAGACTGTTCATCATTGGAAGACCTTCCGGCACCGCCATGATAACGATGGACGCCATCAGCATGACTGCCTCTGCGACCAGAAGCAGAACAAAAACAACTGTGACAGGTTCATCCGTACGGATCAGATTCAGTACAACATCTAATACACCGGCAATGGCGGCTGCGGATACACCTAGTTTACCGATACCGGCAGCTACAACTTCCAGTTTCAGACTTGAAGTATCTTTTCTCTCATCCTCTTCGCTTTCATCCGTCAAAGCTTTATTGATCTTACCAAGCTCAGATGCATCACCGATCACAGTTGCGACCATATAACCTTCGCCGGAGGTCACTACCGATCCCATAAATACTTTGTTAGCAGATGCATAATCTGTCGATTCAGCCTCATCAAGATTGTCAGCAGCCGTTTTATTCTCGTCTCTTGACTCACCATTTAACGCAGCCTGGGAAACTTTGATGTGTCCTTCAAATAACACACCATCCGTAGGTACTTTATCTCCTGCCTGAACCAGGATCGTATCACCTTTTACGATCTCACTGGTAAGGATATTGACCAGTTTTCCATTTCTCACGACTTTTGCATAAGTCTTGTTATACTCTTCCTGCAATGCCTCACTTCTCGAACTGTTGCGGTATTCCGATAAAGTACTGAAGCCGGTTGCAAGCGCAATTGCCAAAACAATACTTATGATCTCAACAACATCATTTTCTCCCGCTAATGCCGGTACAAATACACCGATAACGGAAATAACGATTTTCATGACCAGTGCTGCACATAATACTTTGATCCAAATGTCATCAAATGCTCCGATGAACATTGACCACAGTGATTCTGTCTCTTTTTTTGCAAGAGCATTTGTTCCAAAATCCTGTTTGCTCTTGTTTACCTGTGAGTCTGACAGACCTCTCATCAGCTCTTCTTTATTTATGTTACTCATTTTGGGTAATTAACCTCCTCTAAAGTATCAAGTCTATTTATACAAATCTTCTGCTCAGTTCGCCAAGTCCAGGGTCATTTGTCCCCTGACCAACAGCACTGAACTTCCATTCTCCGTTATGTCTGTACACTTCTCCAAATATCATTGCCGTCATACCGGAATAATTTTCGGTCAGATTGTACTTGCACATTTCATTATTATTTCTTGCATCAACTAAACGGATAAATGCATTCTCAATCATGCCAAAATGCTGATGTCTCTGAACCGCCTGATAAATGTTTACGACGATCACGATCTTATCGTACTCCTGCGGTACTTTTGCAAGATCGATCACGATCTGCTCATCGTCTCCATCACCAGCTCCCGTCAGGTTATCTCCCTGATGATTTACGGTACCTGATTTGTGATGTAAATTACCAAAATAAACGATATCTGATTTATCCATCAGTTTTCCGTTTTTCAACATCAATGCGGATGCATCACAGTCGATTGGCTGCTGCTTTTGTCCGCCCCCGAATAAAGCACTTAAAAATCCACCTCCGGATGAATACTGCTGCGCTTCATCCCATCCAAGACCGACAATGATCTTTGACAGTCCTGCGTTATCTTTTGACAGACTGACCTTCTGTCCTTTCTGTAAACTAATTGACATTACAATCCTCCTTGTTTTGCGGAGCAAAATGCGACTGCCATTGCAGGAGCAGAGGATTTTACTCCTTGTTTTCCTCCCTTATGCCACTTCAATTCCATAGTGTCCGCAAAGTGCTGCGAGTCCGCCCTGGAAACCACTTCCAATTGCGTTAAATTTCCATTCTCCGTTATGTCTGTATAATTCACCGACAACGACTGCTGTCTCAATGGAGAAATCCTCTCCCAAGTCATAACGGATCATTTCTTTTCCGGTTGTCTCATCCACCAGACGGATAAACGCATTGGATACCTGTCCAAAATTCTGGCGTCTTGCCTCTGCCTCATAGATGGTTACGGTAAAAGCGATTCGCTCAATGTTTGCCGGTACTTTGGAAAGATCGATCTGGACCTGTTCGTCATCGCCTTCTCCCTCTCCGGTTAAGTTATCGCCCATATGTTTTACAGACTCACTTGGATGAACCAGGTTTCCATAAAATACAAACTCTTTATCTGTCGGGCATTTTCCATCTGCGCCTAACATAAATGCTGCTGCATCCAGGTCAAAATCTGCACCTGAATCATATGCATTGACATCCCAGCCAAGACCAACCATGATATTTTTCAGTCCCGGATTTCCTTTTGTTAAATCTACTTTCTGTCCTTTTGATAAATTAATTGGCATAGTATTACCTCCTTAGAATAAATGAATCTATAGTTATTTCAAATAACTTACTTGTTTGCCGGCGGCATATGATACTGTCTGTTGAAGTCCGCCTTGATTGCCTCAAGCCTTGCCTGATCTTCCACACGTTTCTTTCTGCAGTCTTCTTGAATTCTTCTGGTTTCTTCAATACCGCTCGTAATCGTTCTCCAGGTCGTTTCAAGTGTCTCAATCTGAATAGAGCTTCCAGATGCCATCTTAGCAGTAGCCTTAGAAACCTCTACCGTATTCTGTGCATTCTTAATAAGCATCTCATTCGTCTTCTTATCAAGAGCTGACATTGCCTCCGCCTGAATGCGCTGGCGTTTCAGCAGAATTGCCTGTGCAAGTGCCTGTTTAAATACAGGAAGCGTCACGATAAATGCGGAATTAATTTTTCTGACCAAATTATAATTGCTGAATTCCATCGCTTTGATCATCGGAATGGACTGCATTGCAACATTCTCTGCTGTTCGAAGATCCTGTGTACGCTGCTCCATCATCATCAATGCCTGATTTAAACTGGTAAGTTCAAACCGGATCGACTCGTCTCCGGTAGTCTCCATATCCTGCTGTCTTTTCGCAATATATGCTTCGATTTCTTTGCATGCCTGCTCGCCGGCAAGAATATATTTCACGAGTTCATGATAATAATTTACATTTGCCTCAAACATCGTATTTAGTTTACGGTTTGACTGCTTGATCTCTGATTCATAGCCTTTGAGCTGAACGTAGATCTTATCGACTTCTTCGCCCATTGTGTGGTATTTTGCAAGAATCTTGTCAAGCTGTTTTTTCATATTTCCAAATAATTTTCCAAACAGTCCCGGATTTTCTTTGATCTCATCAATATCAAACTGATCCATGATCTTTGCTAACGTTTTTAACATTTCGCTGGTATCGTCTAACTGTGACATATTCATACTGTTTAACACAACATCCGAAGCCTTTGAAATCTCCTCTGCCACCTCTGCTCCAAATGTGACGATCGTCTCAAGATTATTGATCTCGATCGTACTGACGATCCGGTCAACTTCATCAGAATTGACCAGTTCTGAGTTCATTTTTTCCCTGTCGGCAACAATATCATATTGTTCCACAACAGCGATCTCATCCTTTGTGTCCGGAACTGCTGTGGCTGCCGGTGCTTCCGCAGTCATTGTTTTGCTAAAATCAAGTCCCATACTATTCCTCCATTTCTGCGTGTGAAAAATCTGATTTTTCGCACTAATTACCTCTCTTAAAAAATTTCTCCCGCCAAGTGTAGCGTGTACTGCCAAATGAAATACTATTCAGGTCAGGGACTTGCAGATCATATTTATATTCCCCGATCTGGTGTTCTTCCATTAGTTGCCCGTTAAAATATTTTTCAATACTCTGATATCCTGTCGGTACAAAAAATACGATATCAAATCCAATCAGATGTAAAAATGCTGTCAGGATCGAATCCTCTAACGAAATTACCGTCTCCGATGTATTAATGTAGATCATTTTCGGATTTTTCCGGGTAAGATCAAATTTCTGGATCAGTCTTACAATATCCTTTGGCAGATTTAAAATCTGCGCAATGACTGTATATTCCATGCCATTTTCCCCGATTCCCTTTATCATTTTCTGATTGATCAAAAGCTGCATCTTATCGAGAATCATTTCCTGTATATCTTCTCTCAGGATACCATACGGATATTTCGGATGTGCTTTGATCTTATTTCGCTGCAATTTTCCATTCTTAAAAAATTCGGCAGCATACATTTTCATCGGATTCGGTGCCATCGGCTCTATATAAGGCGCCTTTTTTATCACAATGGTATCTTCCGTAACCAATTCTTTTACTGATGTCCAGTAATGATCCGTCTGTCCATCTTTTACACCGGAAACCTTTGCAAAAATAACCGGTATGTTGACCACACCATCGACCACACTAAAATCCGGCCGGTACTTCAGCTCCTGATCCCACAGGATCTTTATTTCTTCATACATGGTCTGCAGGCTGATGATATTCGCCTTTCCATACTGCTGATTCCGGTACATTCCGGTGTCCTGATACATTAATGTATCCAGTTCTCTCTCCGCATGATATGCCACTGTTCCCATTTTAACCTGTGAATTTTCTTCCGGAAACCTTTCCATGGTAAGACTTTCCTCATAATTCAGTTCATACAGCAAAGGATCTGTAAGCTGACAAGGTACATTCCGGTTCGGGCACAGGATCACCACATCAACCGGCAGTCTTGCTAAAAACTTAAGAAACAGTGCCTCATTTTCATTCTGACAACCACCCATGTGAATAAAACATCCGATTTCCGGCATCTTCCAGTCAGAAAATAAAGACGGCAGATATCTCTTTAGCCAGCACAACAGATATACCGCCTTACTGGTGAGCCTGTTTAAATTATCGCCTTCTTTGCTAAATTCTGCAAGAAGAATATCAACAAATGTTTTATGCATGATCTTCTGCAGTTCCATATTTGCCGGATATTTTATATTGGCGGAAAGATCCATGATAAGCTGATCTGCTTTTGCATAGTTTCCTCGCCGGATATCTGCGATCTCATCCGGTGTCGGTCTTTCAATCTCTCCATTTACGATCACAGTCTTTCGTCTGGCATTTTTCAGTTCAAGCTGCAGCTGAAACAATTCGTTTGCATAAGTCAGCTTGTCCTCTGCTCCATTGATCCGGTAAAAACAATTATAAAAGAAACGGGAATCTGTCCCTCTGCTCAACACACTTTTTTTGATATCTTCAAATCCTTTTCCGCTGATCCAGGCATTAGTACAGTTATTGACAGAAGGAAGATTTCCATACAGCCGTTCTTTTTCAAAATCATTTTGTATCGCTTCACGGACTTTCTTTAAGCAGTATTCTTCCGGGAAAGCTGTCATTCCCTCCATTTTTAGATCGTCCGATAAAACGGAATCCGGATCTGACTTAAGGTACCCTGCATCACCGTGATACTGCAGCAACACCACATCACACCCTGCATTTGACAGGATTGATATCAGCATCAGCTCGTAATTACTGATATCCCCCTCATAAAGGATCTTGGGCAGTTCATTTGCCCCAAGCTGGTTTACAATCCGCTCAAATTTGTAATACAGCCAGCACATAAATTTGATATATGCATTTTTTTGCATATTCTCTGTTTTTCCATTCCGTCTCATGGAATCAAGCGAGTCATAAATCGAATCTGCCACATTCTTCCTTTGCAGATCGTTCATACGCGGCAGCCATTTCTTTAACCCAGCGGTTATAAATGACGGATCCATCCGAAAATCCATACCCATAATTTCCGAATAATACGCAAGATTCTGCTCATCCGGATTAGGGATTTTCCCTTCGATCACCACGCCCTTTCTTCTTGCCGTGTCATAATATTTTTTTATAAAATCACCGATTTTTTCCGTGTATCCATTGATCCGGTAAAAATACACCTCTCTGCTTTGTCTGCTATCGAGATCGACAAAGTAATCATCAAGGCTGCGAATCTTTTTATGTTCTAACATAGCGCATTCTCACCTTCAATATCTGTTCATTTTGTTTTTATTCATCACATAGCCAAGACCTGAACCGACAATACCACCCAAAATATGTGTCAGATTTGAAACATTATCCCGGATAAATATGCCATCATACACCTGCTGCCCGATATAGATCAGTGCAACCAGAATAAATGTAAGCGGGATTTTTCCTTCTTCAATACTTGTTAAGGATGCAAGTAATATAAACGCAAATACAACACCGCTTGCACCAAGAAGCTGGACATGGGGGAAAAATATGAAATTGATCACACCTGTCACCAGCGCTGTCGTTAAAATTACAAATAAAATATTTGCCGACCCATACTTTTCTTCCAAAAGCGGCCCTACAACCAATAACATCATAATATTTCCAAAGAAATGATCCCAGCTGGCATGTCCGAATACATGTCCAAAAAACCGGATGTATGTGAACGGACTTGCTAACGATGACCGGTAGACACTGAAAAATGTCCGCGTGGATGCACTTCCTGTCAATTTATCCAAAATCAACACGATAAAGCAGATAATTGTAAATCCCAAAATCACCGGAGAATTAAATGACAGACGTATCTTTTTGCCACTGTTACTCATACGTTTCCTTCCTTATTATAGAATCTTCTAAAAGTATAGCATACTGCTGTAATGTGTCAGAGCAGCTTATATGTCTGATTGTATCACACATATTACGTCTAATCCATCTATCTTTTTACCTATATTAATGCTATAATTCAATTTGCATTACAATTTACGCACTCAGGGGGATTTTTACAAATTGAAAAATGATATGATTTATTACAGTGTTGGCGCACTGCTCTATTGTCCTGCCAATAAAAAAACGATTGCTGACTCTGTGATTCATGAAAAATTTGGAAATAAATATTCTCTGGCTTTATGCCTTGAAGATACGATCAATGACAATTTTGTGATGGAAGCCGAGCAGGATCTGATTGCTTCCATCCATCAGATATTTGAAAGTTTCCAGGATCATCCTTTTTATCTTCCGAAAATCTTTATCCGCGTCCGCAATGCCGGTCAGATTGGACGCTTAACAAAGGCTTTCGGCGACAGCATAAAGCTGATCACCGGTTATATCATTCCGAAATTTACTACTGATGCCGCCAACTCTTATATAGAAGAAATGATCCGGGCAAACGAACAGGCTTCAAAGAAATTATATATGATGCCGATCTATGAAAGTTCCTCCATCATTGATCTAAGACACCGCGTTGATATCCTGTACGATTTAAAGAACCTGCTTCACCCGGTGGAAGATCTCGTTTTAAATATCCGTGTCGGCGGAAATGATCTGTGTCACATGTTTGGCTTCCGCCGTCATTCCGACGAGTCCATTCACCGGATCAAACCTGTTGCTGATATTTTTTCTGATATCATAACCGTTTACGGCATGGACTACGTCATCTCCGGTCCTGTGTGGGAATATTATTCGGGTGATAATTGGGAAAATGGATTAATTCAGGAATTAAAAGACGATAAACTCTGTGGATTCACCGGAAAAACTGTCATCCATCCAAACCAGATTTCCGTTGTAAATAAAGCTTATCAGGTTACACGATCAGATTTTAACGATGCAAAAGCAATTTTAAACTGGGATAAAAGCTCTGCCTCCCTGGTTGCCGGAAATCCGGCTCAGGAAAGGATGAACGAGTACAAAACCCACCATAACTGGGCAGAAAAAATATTTTTTCTTGCAGAGGTCTTTGGCATCCAGAGCTAAATTTATGTATGCATAAATTCATTGGCATGATAGACCAGACTTATCTATGCATAAATTTCCTTGGAAACCGACAGTATTTTTATATATCTGACATTTTTTTAATGATACCGCAGCATTTATAATGCCTCATCGGATAATACTGGATTGGTACAATTTTTTCCTCCGCTAATCTCACAAGATGTCCAAGCTGCGGATCTCCCTTATACCTCTCATCAATCAGAATCTTCCAGGGAACCCTTCGGAGCAATACTCTTGTTGCCTCACCAATTCCCGGCTTGATCAGATTGATGTCATCAATTTCAAATGTTTCTGCGATCTGTTTTACCTCATCAATACCAAAGCCTTCCACCCGCTTATCTTCTTTTCCTGCATCCATATTAAATTCTTTTTCAATGGTATGGATAAACTCGTAGGACAGATCCGAATCTTTTAATTCGCCATAATAGACAGCTCCGTGAAAATCATCTTTGCCTATGATATCACTTCTTAAAAATGTTCTGCTGACCAGACCTGACACTGTGCTGTTTAAACAGGAACTCGGTATTAAAATGTCATCATGCGTACCACAAAGTTCTGTCACATTGGCAGGATCTGCTATCACAGCAATATCGGACGATACATCTTCATACTGCGCAAGATCTTTTTTCAATTCATTTAAAATCGCGCCTTTTCCAATCCACCCGTCCACAAACAACAACTGCCCCGGCTCATACCGGCTCAACAGATATTTCATCGCATTGTCATCAATCCCTCTGCCACGAATGATGGAAATAGAATAATGCGGTACATTGATATGATATTTTTTTGCAATGTATCTTTTGACTAAAATTCCGATTGGAATACCTGCACGGGCCAATGAAACGAGCACAATGTTCTGTCCCTTTTTTTCAATGATCTTGTCCGCAAGTCTTCCAACTGCCAGTGCTACCGGTTTTGCATAATTTTTTAACGCTTCCCGGTATACCTGCATATATTTTTCTGTCGGAACATATTCGATTGGAAGCATTTCACTGTAATGCCTGCCCGCCTGAATCAGTTTTTCCCGTTCTTCGGTCGGCTGTGGCTGCACCATGCCAGTGATATCTTTTAGTAAAAGGATCACATCCTCATCGCTGTATGAACTTCTCATTTTTGTCCTCATTCCTATATTCTCTTTAATACCAACGGATCACAGATATATTTTCATTTTTCATCCGAAGTGCGTAAATCAGCGTTTCTAATCCTTTTAACGACGCTAATGCTGCATCCGTCATAACGATAACCCTGTCATAGGTTTCCAAATCATAAATAAAAGTCTTTCGATCCGGATCATATAAGCTGCGCAGTTCATATCTGCAATGCAGTGGATACTCTTCCTCGGTACTGACCGCGATCGGACTTCTAGTCGTAGAATGGCAGCGGACAACACATCCCATTTTTTCGATTTCGTACCCTGTCAGAAGTGCCGGATACATAAACTCTTCCGTGCCAATCACAAGTACACGTTCACCCTGTTTCACAACAGTCTCTGTGATTACGGTTTTCGCAAGTTTTTTACATGCAGCCTCATATTGTTTTGCGTCAACGAAACGTCTTGCATTCATCCATCCGGGAATCGATATGATATGTTCCCGCATATTCTTCTCCGATTGCACATCAATATCCGCGCTTTCCTGCGTATGATTCTCCGGTATCGCACAAATATATAAACCATCACATCTATACTGCTCCGCAACCGTACCGTATCCGGAATGATCCGTTTTTACCAGATAATGAAGTTCTATTTTTTCATCCTGATAAATTTTTAAGTATTCTTCTGTCATTCCATTTAACAATGAAGCAACTGCAAATTTTGTTTTTTTCTGATACTCTTTTGTTATGATCTTAATGATATTCATGATCGTATTCCCAGTGGTCACCTCATCCTCTATAAATACAATCCTGTCGATATCATTTATCACACGGTCTATATCATCTTTTACTAATTTCTGCTCAGTCGCATGGCTGTGTGCTTCTGAAAAAAATAAATATCTGGCATCCTGTATTACTTCCCGCGTTGTCTGGATATACTTTGTTCCCAGAGTGATCGCAGCCTGCGCACCGATTGCTGTTGCAGTTTCCGCAAAACCGATCAAAAGCAGTCTCTCGCCTTCATATTTTCCCTGAAGCTTCTCTGCAAGACTTTTGAAAAGATTCAATGCTTTCGAAGGTTCTACCGGAACATGCTTTCCCTGCAGTGGATCTACTACTAGATAACTTCTTTTTGTGTTGTTCTCCCGTTTTGCTATTTTAACTAAGTCTTTTTCCTGATATTTCATATGTTTTTGATTTTCCTGACGTTCGTTAATTTTTTACGATCTGTTTTCCAAAGGTTTGGAGATATTCCTGGGCAGTCTGTAATGATATATTTAGTTTTTTCTGCAACCGCTCTAAAATAGCGTCTTCTGGCAACCCTAGATCACAACATGTATCTACAATTCCTTCCGCTCTGCCACGCATTTCTCCTCTTGCCTCTCCTCTTGCTACATCCTGCTCTATTTCATCTTTCATTAATTCCCGTAATGCTTCGCACATACCATTCGCCCTCCTTACCTTCTGATATATTTCATAATTCGCACTGACACTTGCCTGTAATACTGCGTCTATATTATTCCGCTCCCGCGGTGTCTTCATATTTTCTGTCTGTTCTAAAAACTTCCTGATATCCTCTATATCGGCATTTGCAGATAAGATTCTTAGACTGCTGTGCATAGTCCGGTTCAACCTGCTGATCACCACGATCTGCACTGGGATTTCATCGATTGTTTTCCCATATCCTTTATAAAGGCAGGCATATCCAAGTGTTTTGTAAAAGGTGTCTATCGACAGTTCATCTCCCGGTCCTTTGTATTCTAACACATTGTACTTTCGCATGATATGACCGATTTCATTTTTCATCACTTTGTCTGCATTTTCTTCTTTTATGATCAAAAGATCGATACGGACCGGTTCCTTACTCAAATGGTACTCCGATATTAAATCCAGTTCCTCGATGTTTTCTTTTAGTTCCAGTTCCGCTGCTGCATAAAATGCAGGATGCCACTGTATCTTTTTTGCCTTGTCTGCTAACGCTTTCTTTGTCTTTTGCGCGATAATCCTTTCCTCCCTTTTTGTTCGGGAGAACCGTCTGATATTTTCGAATCCTCCCTGCTTTTATTTTTATTTAGTGGTGATTTAAAAGCATTGAAAATTCTGATATCCGACGTTGTGGCTCGTATGTTGATAAGCAGCCTTAACGTGGTTTTGATTTGTTTTGAAACGGCTTATACTGTGAGGATACTTCCTCACAGTCTGCCTGATAGATTTTGTTAGAATGTAATGCTTTGAATGGATTGTAACATACCGACATATATCTGTCAGTAGTATCACATATTTTTTATTATTTTTGTGATATCTGCACAAAATATGTATTCCAATGTGAAATAGTGCTTCACAATATCTTATTTATTTCATTATCAATTATTCGATTTACCTTTTCCAACCTAGGAGCAAACATCAATCTGTATATTTGTTCGATGGGGCTTTCATAAGATGAATAAACCGGTGGATATAATATAATTTCTTCCAGTAATTCTCTCTTAAAATCCTCATTCTTTATTGGTTCTTCCAAATACTGATATAATTGTTCTAAACGCTGCTCCTGCGATGTTGAAAAAATTCTTCTACATTGCGAACACTCATAACTGCCATCCTCTAATGTTCTCAATAACGAATTCACTTTAATTGCTCCAATTAGTTCTGGCTCTCCCTCCACACTTATTCCCAACATCTGTGAATTTATTGAAGACGCTACAGAAAGCTTATAATTATAATGATGGCAGTTTTTAGAAAAAGGTTTCCCTGCTTTCTTCATGGCAATCTCTCGTCTGATCTGTTTTTCCTGTGCCTTTTTCCTTTTGCTTTTTGATAATTTTTTCACTGAACCACTCCATATACAATCCATTTTATCAGTCATTATTAAAAATAGCTGAAATTAAATTTGCTGTTTTCTTTGAATCTGTCTGATTACCTGTTTTGCTTATAATAGTCTTTACTTTGTCTATAAATTCGTTAGACAACTTAGACTGCAACACTTTCGTTACCCAGTCAATATCTTCAAAGCTTCTTTTTTCCAAATAAATCTGTTCAAATATATAGGTTGTTCCCTCACCTATCGCAGCTATGATACTGCCGGCAATAATTGCATTTAATATACTTGCACCGATATTAATTCCAGGAATGTTTTTCAAGGCAGCAATTGCTGTTTTCGCTGCAAAGCTTACTGTTCCCACTTCAATAATGGAATTAAAAAATTTTTTCGTCTGCTGGTCATTTTTAATTCCATAGACTTTGGCAATCGCATTAATTTCTGTAATTTCAATAGGTTTCAATATTACAGCATCTGCAATTGAAATGGGCACTGCTCCCACTACAGTACCTGATGTAGTTGCAACACCTATAATTCCCTGACAAAGATATCTTTTTCTGTTTAATTTAAAATTAGCAATATCCTCTGTTCCAGCCTGTAAGCCTTCTGGCATAAGGTCATTCGTTGCATCAATTAACTCCATAATTCCTTCCGGTACAGCAAAAACGGCTTGTACCATCTCAATATTTTCTTTACGTTCAGGAACCGAATACGATTTTGTAATCACAACAATCACTGGAACACTTGTCTGCCACATCGGGCTTGACTTTTCACTGAACCTCTCTATCTGTGGTCGGTTTTATCTGATCCATTATTTTTAAAATTGCTTTCTCTGCAGTATGCTGTTTTATCAGTCCTTCTTTTGCGTAACCTAAAAAGCTTTCCTGACGGAATAAGGTACAGCACCACAAGTAAAAAGATTCCTCCAAATGTTCCAATCAGCGAAGCCGTATGTAATTTTGTCAGTCTCATTGCCTTTTTATATTTTGTAAAGGGATTCATCGGCAATGTATAATTCTCTTCTTTTGCAATATAATCAAGAATAGCATTTTCTTCTACAACATAATTATAATTTCTTCTTGAATCTTCCTTGCTGCGTATCACATGAATTATACCATCCTCAAGGTTCAGTCTGTGTTTTCCGTATTTTCCCTGCACCTCAACATTTCCCTGTTCATTATAATAAACCTGTTTTACCAGAAAACAGTTCATGTTTCTGATAATCTGCATCAGTTCCTCTGAAGTTGGAATATCGGTTTTCAAACCATCCGCATACTCTTTGAATCTTTTATTGACAAAGATCCATCGGAAGAGTTCCCATCCACAACCATAAAAAAATGATACTCCAAAAATCCATAAAACAATATCCCTTAAAGTTTCCATCTCATTTTCCTCCCTTGTTTTTTGATATCCTCATTCTAGCAGACCACACGGACACATAATGTCCATATACATTTTTAAGTAAAAAAATAGACAGATATGTTTTTCTTACATCTCTGCCTAAAAAGTATCTTTATTTTCTACTCTTTCCTTTTTTCTCTCAGCTCTAACACCAGCTCATACACTTCCGGCCTGCGCTCCTTCAAATGCTCATCCAGCAGGTGCCTGCGTTCCTTAAAACGCTCCGCCAGTTCCGGATGCTCTTTTGCAATACGGTCATGTACTTCCTTCCGGTGTGCCTCAAGTCTGCCCGCTAACGTCATCTCGTCCTTGCCGGAGATATTAACGATTTCCTTTAAATGTTCCTCTAAATGTTCGAGCCACTCATCTTCATCCAGTGCCTCCATATGTGCCCATCTGCCATGAAACAGATTTTCAACATCCCCCGTCTGCTTTAACTGCTCAATCTGAAGTACGATCTGTTTTTCGATCTCATCTTCCGTCTCTGAACCAAATGCCCAGACAAACTCCTGGACACGGTTATCCGCACGTTTTCTCGACGCACTGCGCTCCACGTTATCCACACCACCCTCAAGCGGATACGGTCTGTTGATCCCCATATCTTTTAAAGCAATATGTATGGTTCTCCGCACACAGCCTTCCTCAATCAGATATCCGAGGCCTAACTTCCTGAGCTGCTCATTCACATCTGCAATATGCTCCGTCATGTAAAAGCGGATTCCCTTTTCCTTCAAAGATCTGTATAAAATCTCCAGACGGTCTGCCGCTGTGATATCCAGGCTTCCAATTCCTCCGGCATCCAAAATGACTGCTTTCGTGTCATCTTTGATATGCTCCTCGATATCCTTCTGCAGCACCCCGATATTTGCAAAAAACAGATTGCTGCTGAAACGATAGATCACAACTCCCTCCACCGCATGGATCTGGCTGCCTTCCCGCAAATCCCTGAAATGCTGATGGCCGGGCTGGATTCCCAAGAAACATCTTGCCGGTTTTGAAGTACGGATGATCATTTCTGTAAAAGAAAGGATAATTCCGATCAAAACGCCGTTAATCGTGCCAAGCATCAATACACCAAGAAAAGCTCCTATAAAAATGAAACACTCCGTCCGGCTGACTTTCCACAGCCTGACCGCAAGTTCAAACTCTGTTGCACCAAGCAGTGCTGAGATCACGATCGCCGTAAGTACCGGAATCGGCAGATATCCGATAAAACCGGTTCCACATAAAAGAAGAATGATCATCGACACCCCTGCCACGATACCGGTAAGCTGTGTTTTTGCCTGATACTGTTCCCCCATTGCACTACGTGATACCGATCCATTGATCGGACAGCAGCCGGTAAACGCTGCAACAAAATTTCCTATGGAAAATGCAAAAAGTTCCTGATTATCGTCAATCTTATAACCGTTTTTCTGAGCAAAACTGTTCTCTGCGAGCAAAGTCTCAGCCATTATGACAACAGCAACCGACAGGCTTGTGATGATCGCATCCTTCGGTGCAATCACTGAAAAATCCGGTATGCTCCATTCCGGCATGCCGGGTTCTACTGCTGCAAGCGTCTGTACACCCCATTCCCTGACCGGCAGGAGCCGTGTCATAAGTGCCCCTGCTGCCATCAGTGCAACTGCCATCGGAAACTTTGGGATCAGCTTTTTCGAAACCAGAAGAATCACAAGTGCAAAAAGTCCGATCACAAGCGACGGCAGATTGATCTGACCTGCCGTCCCTGCAATATGCTCTGCCAGTTCAAAAAGTTCTCCGACTCCTGCCGTTCCACCCATCAGCTTTGGCACCTGCATCAGTATGATCGTGGTACAGATTCCGGTGATAAATCCTCCCATGACCGGTGCAGAAATAAAATTGACCAGTTTTCCTGCCTTCATAAAATAAAATGCCAGAAGCCACAGTGCCACAAAAAAAGTCAGTACAGGCACTGCTGCCATGGCCTCTTTCGTTCCGCCTTCAATGCCAAGTCCCACAATAGCTGAACCGATCAATGCTGCCGGAGCCGCATCCACACCAAAAATAAACTGTGGTGACGTGGAAAAAAATCCAAATAAAATGATCGGGAACACCGAGCCGTATAATCCATAAACTGCCGGAAGTCCTGCAATCTGTGCATACCCCATGGAAATCGGGATAGAAACTGCCATGATGATGATTCCAGCAAGAATGTCCTTTGGAAGATTTTTCTTATTATAATGTTTTAATGTCTGGAATGGCTGCACTCTCATGTTTCAATCACACTTCTCTCTTTTTATTCAAACCTGACATGCTCTATATTTTTTCTTCCCTACTGTATCACAAATTTTTTAAAATCAAAAGATATTCCCTTGTAAAATCTTCCTATGAATGATACGATATTTTTATGCGCTTTTTCTTACTAATGTGATGAATCGCGAAGGAATTTTTAATGCAGCTGTTTTTATAAAACAGTGCAGAAACGGAGGATTAGATTTCTATGAGTGAATACAGAATGGGGACAAAATGTGTGCAGGCAGGTTACACACCTGGCAATGGAGAACCGAGACAGGTGCCGATCATCCAGTCTACCACTTTTAAATACAGTACCAGCGAGGATATGGGAAAACTTTTTGATTTAGAGGCAGATGGTTATTTTTACAGCCGGCTGCAGAATCCTACTAACGATATTGTCGCTGCAAAAATTGCAGCTATGGAAGGCGGTTCTGCTGCAATGCTGACCTCTTCCGGACAGGCAGCAAACTTTCTTGCCATGTTTAACATATGTGAATGTGGCGATCATATCGTTGCTTCCTCCTCTATCTATGGTGGAACTTTCAACCTGCTCGCTGTCACGATGGCAAAAATGGGAATCACGACCACATTTGTTTCTCCTGATGCTACTGAGGAAGAATTAAATGCAGCATTTAAGCCAAATACAAAGCTTATGTTTGGTGAGACGATTGCTAACCCTGCACTCACCGTTTTAGATATCGAACTATTTGCAAAAGTTGCCCATGCCAACGGCGTTCCGCTTGTGATCGATAACACGTTCCCGACTCCAGTCAACTGCCGCCCGTTTGAATGGGGTGCTGACATCGTAACCCACTCCACGACCAAATACATGGATGGTCACGGAGCTGCCTTAGGCGGAGCGATCGTGGACAGTGGTAAATTTGACTGGATGGCTCACGCTGATAAATATCCGGGACTGTGTACTCCGGATGAAAGTTATCATGGAATCACCTACGCAGAAAAATTCGGTAAAGAAGGTGCCTTCATTACAAAATGTACTGCACAGCTGATGCGTGACTTTGGCTGCATGCAATCCCCACAGAATGCCTTTATTTTAAATCTCGGCTTGGAGTCCCTGCATGTCCGTATGCCAAAACATGTAGAAAACGGTCAGGCCGTTGCTGAATTTTTAGAGCAGCACCCCAAAATTGCCTATGTCAACTATCCAGGACTGCCTTCCAGCAAATATTATGAGCGTGCAAAAAAATATCTGCCAAATGGTGGCTGTGGTGTTGTCTCTTTCGGTTTAAAAGGTGGACGTGGTGCTGCCTCCACATTTATGCAGAATTTAAAACTCGGTGCGATTGAAACACATGTTGCTGACGCAAGAACCTGCTGCTTAAATCCTGCAACATCCACACACCGCCAGATGACCGACGAACAGTTAAAAGAAGCCGGCGTTCCGGCTGAACTTGTCCGTATCAGCCTCGGTCTTGAGGATAAGGAAGACTTAATTGCAGATATTTCCAATGCACTTGATTCGATCAGGGAATAAAATAAAAAACATATACAAAAAATGGATGTTTCCTCATTTAATCTATTGGAAACATCCATTTTTATAAATATAACGGATAAATATTAATATTTATCCTGATCTCTGCTCATACCGGCATCAACTGATTTTTTGCTTCTCCCACATACAACAGCGCGTTGTTATGGTTTGACTTAATTTCTTCCTCTGTCAGCTTTCTTATTATCTTCGCCGGATTTCCAAATGCAAGGCTGCCATCCGGGATTTCCATGTTCTGTGTCACAAGAGCCCCTGCACCAATGATACAGTTATCGCCGATCACTGCACCATTTAATATGATCGCCCCCATTCCGATCAATGTATTATTGCCGACCTCACATCCGTGTACAATCGCACCATGCCCGATCGTCACATCGTTTCCAATGGTAAGCGCATGCCCGTCTCCCACATGAAGGACCGCATTATCCTGTACGTTCGTCCTGCTTCCGATCGTAATCCTGTCAGTATCTCCACGCACCGTTGCATGATACCATATTCCTGAATCTTCTCCGATCGTAACATCTCCTTTTACAATCGCACCTTCTGCTAAATAGTATGCCATGCTGCTCTCCCTTCCGACCGTTTTTACTCCCAGTCCTGTTTCTACTATCCTTAGATCACTTCTTTCCCCTGACCTGACTGATATAAGCCGAAACAACTGCAGCCACACCATCAATCCCAAGTCTGCACTCATCTAAACACAGATCATAATTATCTGCTAATCCCCAGGTTTCCCCGGAATAATAATTATGATACTGCTTTCTTCGACGGTCTGTGTCATCCACGATCATTTTTGCTTTCGACTCTGATACATGGTGTTTCTCTGCGATTTTTTCAATTCTTGTTTTCTTGTCCCCGCAAAGGAAAATACGAACCGCATCCGCATGTTCTTTGTACGCATAATCCGATGCACGACCGATCACGATGCACGGCTGATCATCAAACAACGCCGTTAATGCCTTTTTCGGTGTCTCACGCACCTTTAAATTCATATCATCCGCAACCATGCTCATCATATCATCAACCTGCCGTTCCCCAAAATAAAACGGATACTTTTCATACACTTTTTTCTCTTTTGCAAGCTCGATCAGTTCCTTTTTGGAATAACACGGAATACCGTATAATTCTGATAACCTTCTTCCTACTTCGTCCCCTTCACATCCGCATTGTCTGGCAATTGTTATAATCATAATGATCCTCCATTCCTGCAAGTCCTTTTATGAAAACCACATTCTTATTTTTATAAGAAGTGCTCTGACCATTCTTTTTCTTTAAAACCGGTAATTACCGTACTTCCATCTACGATCAGCGGACGTTTTACCAACATTCCGTTTGTCGCAAGCAGCTTTAACTGCTCGTCCCTGCTCATTTCGGGAAGCCTGTCCTTAAGCTTCATTTCTTTATATAAAAGTCCGTTGGTGTTGAAAAATTTCTTTAATGGCAGACCGCTCTTTTCATGCCATTCTTTCAATTCCTCGTAGGACGGATTCTGCTCTACGATGTGACGGTCCGTATATGTAATCTCATGTTCATCCAGCCATTTTTTCGCTTTCTGACAGGTGGAACATTTGGGATATTCTATAAAAAGCATTGGATGTCCTCCTTTTGGTATGGTATGTTGTTGTTAATTGATATTGTACCACAAATTGGATGGGAGTGGGTACACAAATCCTTTTTCAGATGGTGGCATTTTTTATCGTAACGGGGAACCGTGACAGCTTGCTTTCTCTCGCCTCTATTGTGGTAAAATCAAAGTTGGATTTTTCAACAGCGTGGCAATCACCGGGGCATATTTAGATATTCCATAATCTTCAACAATACTGGTTATTCTAGCGCCTGCATCTTTTGATGAAGCACCACATAAGAAAACCCTTTCATCAGCAGTTCCATAATCCAATACGATAAATCGATCATGAAATATACCGCCTGTCTTTTTCATTGACAAATTTACTGTTGGGTACTCCTTGCAGAAATCTGTAAATTCTATGTTGTGAAGTTTATTATTTCCAACATTATCACTGAATAAAATAATAGCTACTCCGGCCGGAGAATTCTTAAGGTGTACCAGCGTCCTTAAGCCAATATAATTGTCAACGACATATATTGACGACTTTGCCTGCTTATAAATGGTCTCATATACCTCATCTGCACTACTAAATTTTGCGTTAAACATGAGCCACTTTTCATCATCATCTGAAACAAAGCTGTTCATCATATCAGCCAACTCAGATTTTGTCACAACATCCTTCAAGCCTTCTGCAACATCTGAAATCTGCTTTTCAAGAGATATCATATCTGAGTTGATTTTGTTAATTTCTATTCTGTTGTTAGCAGTTTCCATGCTTAACTGAAGTATTTCCCGCTGACCTATTAAATCACGATTTTCTAATATGTAATCTTTCATTTTCTTAAAGGTTCTTATTAATGCCTTGCTCTGCTTAACAGCCAACGGTCCTTTCAAGACAGTCATCAGCATATATAATCCTTGCTCTGTAAATACATGAGGATTATAACGACTTTTTGAACTTATATTTGCGGTACAATTTTTGTACCGCAAATCTTCTAATTCCTCATCTGTCAATTCAAACATAAAATCTTCATCAAATTTTTCAATATTATTTTTTACCTGTCTATTAAATCCCTTCGTATCATAGCCATATATCTCTGCTAAATCAGCATCAAGCAATACCCTTTTACCCCTAATTTTATACAGTTTTTCTTTTAGATATTCTTCTGTTACTTCTATTACTGTAACATCGATTTCTTTCTTTTTATCTTCTGCCATAGAACTCCTCCATCCATTTGCGGTCAAAAAAATCGTCCGCAATTTCTACCATTGTCATACCGTTCTCATATCCAACAACAAAATCATTATAAATTGCCATCCACTTGGCGTTATGTTTCTGACGACCGCTTAACTTACGATTTCTGTAATACTCCAATTCCTCCCGAAGTTCTGCATTCTCTTTTTCCAGCTCCTCAATTCTTTTTAATGCCTCTTCAAGTGTTACAGTTTTCTCCATTCCCCTGTCCGCCCCTTTCTGTGCTTAAATTGCTTTGGCAGCCAATTCGAGTTATCTGCTTTCAACAAGTCATATACATATATCTTATTCGGCTTTCCTAATCCCTGATGGCTTCGATAAATCAGATTATGTACCTCCAGTTCCTTCAGCATCTTGTTAATTTTCTTATTTCCCAGATGCAACAGCTTCATCATTTCTTTGATTGTAAAAATGATAAATGTAGCTCCATATTCATCTCGCCATGCATCACCATTACACTCCGATAAGCAACGCCGATCCAACAAAATCATATAAAGTGCCTTTGCCTCATTCGTTATACTTCTAAATTGATTTTCTTGATACATTTACAACATTCCATAATTTTTGTACTCCTTTCCGATTCATTGTATGAAACTATTTTCTCAAAATTTTTATACGAATCCGGTATATCCAAGATGCTGGAAAAATATCCTCTTTATGATTTTTTCCAATATTTTGGACAAGACATGAATTAAATTTCACTTTATTCTTTACCAATATCATGGTAGTCTATCTATATCTGTGAAACGAGGAATGTACTATGCACACAAGGCTTACCATACCGGAACGGCTGAAAGATTTGAGAGTCGCAGAAAAAAGAATGTCATTGCAGGAATTGTCTGATGCTACCGGCATCCCAAGTTCCACACTTGGCAACTATGAGAAAGATGAAAATGTAGATATGTCACTTGGCAATCTACTGACGCTTGCAGACTTTTATCAAGTAAGCACCGATTATCTTCTTTACCGAACCGAACTACGTGAACATACAAATAAGTCAGTATCCGATCTGCATCTCAATGATGATGCAGTTCAAATACTGACTGATGAAAAATATAATCCACGGCTATTATCAGAATTACTCTCTCATGAAAGCTTCCTCAAATTCATGACCGACCTGGAAATCTATATTGATGGATTTAATGATAAAGGCATTCAGATAGCAAACGCTTTTCTTGATGTGATGAGATGTAAACTGAACGAACTCGGTGCCGACTCCACCGATGCTTTTACTTCTCCAACTCAGTTTGCTACAGAGGATACTCCCGAAGCCTCTAATGATGCTTATATTAACGGACTACTCCTTTTGTTCTGCAAAAATTTGGAAATGAAAATTACCCAGCTTTCTGTCGAAGAGAAACAGACCTTAAAAGAAATATTTTCACGTTCCAAGCCGGCAAAGGAACATCGGAAACTGAGAAGACGAAATCCGAAGTTATAAGATTCAAATTATCCATTTTCAAAACAAGCCACCGAGCATTATCCCTATGTGGCTTGTTTCATCTATGATTATTTCCATTATAAAGTTTAGGTTTCATGTACAATCGACAGCCCAACTTAACTATCTGCTTTCTACTATTGTATATGTTCCTGATTCAAAATTTACATTTAATGTTGCAAATGCACTATTATATTCCCATCGGATTTGCAGAGAGCTCTCCCCTCCGGAGATTGCTACCTCTGCGCCTTCCGAAAATGCTTTATGGGTATTTCGCATGCGGATTAACGCAAGCTGTTTTTGAACCACATCTTTTTTCAGGTCTTCCGCGATCTGATCAGTGGAAAGGTTTGTCCGGTTGATTTCCTTATGTCCGGATTCTCCCGCGCGCCGCACCGCTTCGTGGTCATTTTTTCCGGCAAACAAATCCAGATACCAGACCTGAGGTTTGCCCGGCATAAACATCTGTATGGCACGCGCCAGAAGCATTTTTTCATCCGATTCTCCCAATGCACTGTAATATGTAGCGTTTACCTGATAATACAGATTCTTTTGTCCATGTAAATTTTTGACCATGCCTCCACGGGATACGATCCGGTCAATCAATGACTGGATCTCCTCTTCCGGAAGCAGCCCCTTTAAATCCAGAAGCGGGATGCCATCGTGACAGCCAAGCATGTTGACCGTGGAGATCTTCTTTGCCACGATCTCCTCTGCCCATGCCGCAAGGTACGTTCCGCGCCGGTTCTCAATCGCATCAATGACCAGTCCCGGCAGGAAAAAGTCATAGGTTGCATAGCCTTTTTCTGCAAGTGTCTCATATATTTTTTCATCATACGCTGCGTGGATCTCCGGCAAAAGCGTAAGTCCCAAAGGTTCTGCCAACGTATGGATCTTCTGTAAAAGTTCCCACGTCTCCGGATCATTGAGAAAGTTTTTCTTTCCCGGTGCTTTCGGCGCATAGGCAAAAGCATCCAGCCGCACGATTGTTGCACCGTAAGAGGCTATTTTTTCCAGTGTTTCACGATAAAACTCCCACACTTTTGGTGACTGGATGTTTACATCCATCTGCCCGAGATACTGTCTGCCATGCACCTCCTGATAAAAGGTATTCCAGTACGGCACTTTTTTTCCATCCGGAAATTCCACCATCAGGATCGGCAGCCCGGGTTTGCGGAAAAACATCTGCTTCAGGCAGCTTTCATCCGGCTGGATATAGCCTTCCTCCGTCATGGTTCCATGCCCTTCCCAGAAATGGTTCCAATCGATGAAAAAATCGCGGTACGCAGAAGCCTCCCCTTTTTCCACAAGATCCCGAAACTGCGGGGACTGTGCGGAAGCATGGTTTAAAATAAAATCCAGTTTCAGGTCGATTCCCATATCCTTTAACTGTTCAAGGTCTTTCCGGTTGGCAAGCTGCTCATTCAGGTCATAGTCGATCACGGAAAATCCCCGGTCGAGATCGGAATGGTACAGGCTCGGCAGAATGTAAAAAGAAGAAAATACATTCTGCAAAGCCTCCGTTTTCAGCAATGTTACGATATCCCCAAGATTTCCTCCAAGACTGTCTGGATATGCATTGAGCATCGGTTTACTGTTCATAAACACTTCCGTCCTTTCCCACGATCAATCCTGCATTTTTGCGCTGCACTTCGAGTTTTTCCTGTTCCAGTTCCACCACACGGCAGATAAACGGGCTTGCGGCATTCTCGTCGCGGTTTCTGCGGATGCGCCGCTCCTTTGTCTCCTCCGGGGAACTTTCCAGAAAGACGGATAGATCCACACCATGTAAATCGTCACTGCCTCCGTGCGTCCACTCCAGAAGCAATACAGATATTCCTGAAAAATCGGTTTCTTCTGATGAAATCTCACCATCTTCCCGTCCCAAATGCCGCAATGTGATCGTATCTTTTCCCTCATGAAATGCCGCAAGCACTTCATTGATCCGGTCGAAGTCAATCTCTTTCTTTGTCCCGAGATATCCACGCAGTCCGTCTTCCCCGGCTTCTTTATACACACGCAGCCGTTCTTCGTCGTTGCGTTTTGGAATCCGGTGTGGATAATCATCGCCCGAGAGCAGATAACATCCGGTTCCGTCATTTAAAAAGTACTGCTGCAATGCCGTTGCAAGTGTTGTTTTTCCAGAACCGGAGCCACCGTAAATGCTGATGACCACCCGTTTTTCGGCATTCCCGTCACACAATTTCTGCACTTTTTCATATAATCTTCCCGCCTCTTTCAGTTCTGTAAAAGCAAACTGATATGCCTCATATTCCCCGGTAAACGGCGGAAGCGGAATTCCCGCATGCATCAGTGCCGCACCGGTATACTGTCTGCCGCTCTGTTCTTCCAGATACACGGCATCCGGTTTTAACCCACGCAGGCGGACATAAACGGCTGCCTGATTTGCCTCTGCCCTAAGACGCACTGCGCTGACTAATGCATGATCCTGTTCCTCTGATACCGTCATCCATGCCGCAATTTCATCCATAAACGGATCGGACAGCCGCCAGTAGGTTCCCTCGTTAATGAGTGTTTCATACTTCTTGTATGTTTTAATCTGCTCCCGGATCTGCTGTTTTTCCTCATCGGATAAAAGCGCCGGGTTTAATTCGTAACCGAAGGTTCCTGCCATCGCTGTCACCCCGCGGGTGTGGAAACTTGTCACCCGTCCGGTCTGGTGGTTCGGCACCGCCGAAACGTGCGCCCCCATTGCGGAAACCGGATAGAAAAACGAAGTTCCGTACTGGATCCTTGTGCGGTTGATTGCATCGGTATTGTCACTACACCAGATCTGCGGGGAATAATAAAGCATTCCTGCGTCAAATCTGCCGCCGCCACCGCTGCATCCCTCAAGCAGAAGATCCGGATACCGGCTGCACAGGCGCTCCATAAAATCATAGACACCAAGCACGTAATCATAGGACAGATTTCCGGCATAGACATCTGCCATACTGCGGTTCATATCCCACTTGACATAATCAATTTTTCCCTGATCCAGCACGGCACAAATCTGCTCAAATACACAGTCGCGCACTTCTTTTCTGGAAAAATCAAGCAGTAACTGGTTTCTCGAGCGCACCGGCCTTTTCCCCGGAATCTGAATTGCCCAGTCCGGATGTGCCCGGTAAAGGTCGCTGTCTTCATTGACCATCTCCGGCTCAATCCAAATGCCAAATTTCACCCCCTGATTATGCACACGGGTAATAAGCTCTGCCAGGCTTCCCCCCAGTTTCTTTTCATTGACCTGCCAGTCCCCAAGGGAAGAATTATCATCGTTTCTTTTCCCAAACCAGCCGTCATCCATCACTACCATATCAATTCCAAGGGAAGCGGCTTCTTTTGCCAGATCCACGATCGTATCTCCCGTAAAATCAAAATAGGCTGCCTCCCAGCTGTTGATCAGCACCGGGCGCTGCATATGGACATATTTGCTGCGGCACACATGGTTGCGGATGCAGTTATGATATTGCTGCGACAGTGCAGACAATCCGTCTGCCGAATAAGACAAAATGACTTCCGGTACCGTAAAGGTTTCTCCTTCCGCAAGCGGATAGGAAAACAGTTCTTCATTTAATCCGAGAAGCAGGCGCGTCTGGTTGAACTGATCTTTTTCTGCCTCACAGGAAAAATTTCCGCTGTATACAAACAGCATTCCATAGCAGCTGCCTGCGGTCTCTGTTGTTCCTTTTTCTGCCAAAATCACTGCCGGATTATACTGATGGCTGGACGTTCCCCTGCGGCTGCCAAACGCAATGGTTCCATGCCCCAGCGGCGTACGCTCCAGATTGCGCTCCATGGCATGCTTTCCATAAAACCGCAGGACATCAAAATCTCCATGTACAAAATCCAGACAGGCTGCCGCTGCCTTTTCGATCGTAATCTGCCCGGTTCCCGTATTTTTAATCTGGACGCTCCTTGTAATGACATCGTTTTCTTCCAAAACACCATACAGCAGATGAACTTCAACCTGTGCGTTTTCGTCTGCAAGGACAATTTCCAGTGTCTGTGCTTCCTCTTTGTCTGCCCAGACAGCCGGAAGTCCCTGTAACTGGTATTTGCCGCTTCGGATCTCATAACTTTTAAAAAGCAGATCTGCGCTTTCCACCCCTTTTTCATTTTTGATATTCAGCGCAATATTGCGGTAATCCCCAGTTCCAATGGAAGGATACTCCTGTGGCAGCGCATCCAGCGAATATGTGCGGTCCATGCCCGCTGCATAAGGATTTCCGGAAAATCCACGGTCTGCATAGGTTAAAACATAATCCATGGGGCTGTTTGTTTTATCTCCATAGTACAGATGTAGCAGATATCCCAGTGGATCGACCTGCATCTGATAAGTTGTATGCACCGTATGCAGGTTAAATATTTTTTTATTTGGATTGTATATAATTGCCATAGAAATCACCTCGTTTTATTTTTATCCTTTGACTGCACCGTTTGCCACACCGTTTAAAATCTGTTTCTGACAAATCACATAGAAAATAAGGATTGGAATCAGTGCCAGAATATAGGAAGCAAATGCCAGATTGTAATTGGTTCCAAACTGTGTCTGGAAATTAAGCTGTGCAAGCGGCAGCGTATTCTGTCCGGTTCCAGACATGATCACAAGCGGTGTCATAACATCATTCCACGTTCCAAGAGCTGTCAGGATTGCAACTGTTGCATGCATTGGCATCATCATTGGAAAGACCACTTTCCAGTAAGTAGTCCATGTGCTTGCTCCGTCAATATCTGCCGCCTCTTCCAGCGCTATCGGAATATTTTTTAAGTACCCACTGTAAAGAAGGACGTTCATTGGCATATAAAATACCAGATACAACAGAATGACACCCGCGCGGTTTCCAAGTCCCATATGCGCCGTCTGCTTTACCAGAGGCATCATTAAGATGGAAAACGGAACAAACATTCCGCTGACAATATACAGATAGATAAATCGGAAACTTTTTCTTCTTGCCATGCCGCGTCCGATCACGTAGCCTGCAATTGAGTGGATCAGGATTGCCAGTACGATCGTTGCCAGTGTGATCAGTAAACTGTTTCCAAGAGAGTGCCAGAAATCGGTCACTTCCATTGCCTGACGGAAATTTTCAAAACTCCACTGTTTCGGGAAAGAAAGTGCACCCGCCACATCGTTTGTCATCTCACTCGGTTTCTTAAACGCAATGATCACTGCCATATACAGCGGGAAAAATACCGTAACCGTCCCCAAAATCAGAACAATCGTAAGTACCCAGTTTGTTTTCTGTTTTTCTTTCATCATAACTGCTCCTCCTTCTTATTCATGACTGTCATCTGGAAAAGTGAAATCGCCACGATCACAATAAAGAAAATGACTGCATTCGCACTCTGGAATCCAAACTGTCCGCCATCCATACCATTTTTATAAATCAGGTAAGAGATGGATTCGGTGCTCTGTGCCGGACCTCCCTTGGTCAATGACATGATCTGGTCGAATACCATGAGGAAATTCTTTGTGCTCAGTACCAGATTGATCGTCACAAACGGCATCACCAGTGGAAATGTTACTTTCCAGAACTGCTTCCATTTACTGGCTCCGTCAAGCATACTCGCCTCGTAGACTTCCTCCGGTACAGTCTGCAGACCGGAAATATAGATGATGGTATTCATGGCAACTGCCTGCCATACACCAACAATCAGCACACCAATCCATGCGTATTTTTCACTTGCAAGAATACTGTTCTGTAAAAATCCAATATGGAACACATTTCCCACAGTTGGAAGAATGTAAGTAAAAATAAAACTGAAAATATAGCCGATGACAAGTCCTCCTAAAATATTCGGTACAAAATAAATACCGCGCAATGCACTTTTAAAACGGATTGCACTGTTTAATCCAACTGCCATGATCAGACTTAGCACATTTACCAGTATCGTTCCTGCCAGTGCATATTTAAACGTAAACAAATAGCTTTTTCCCACGCGGGAATCCGTAAACAGATCTGCATAGTTCCTGATCCCGACATAATCGTAAGTTCCGTATCCTTTATAATTGGTAAAACTGTAAATCACACCTTTGATCATTGGAAGTGTATTGAATGCAAAAAATAAGATTACAACCGGTATGATAACCGCCCAGAATGTTTTGTCCCTGTTTGACATTTTCTTTTTCATTGTGCATCCCCCTGTTCTTTCTGATAATCCTGTACTTTCCGAATCAGATCCCGGTTGTAGCGCTTCCAGTCGGAATCAAATTTTTTCAAAAACTTTTCCTGTGCATTGTCGCTTGTATCCAGCAGGAACGTCTGGATCATGGCATCCACACTCATCTCACTCGGATAATGGTGATCCTGATAATCTGCCATGCGGTTGTTTTCAATGTAAGGACGCATATCCTCGAGTGTTTCCGGAATTGCAAAATCCCCGTCTTTGCAGGCAATTCCGCCCTGATCATCCAGATAAATCTGAATGGTCTCATCGTCATACAGATATTTTAAAACTTCATATGCAGCCTCTTTATTTTTGCATGCTTTCATTACGGAAAACTGCAGATCAATTCCTGAATTTAATACATTGTCTGATTCGTTATCATTTGCAGGAAATGTAAAAGAGCCGATATTCATGTCCGGGTTGACCGATTTAATCTGGGGAATCGCATAGCTTCCAATCGGATACATGGCAGCTTCCCCGCGGGCAAATGCTGTACATGCATCGTTATAACCATATGCATACGGATTTTTTTCGGCGTAATCCAAAAGCGCACGCATCTTTTCTGCTACCGGTCCATACGTATCGGAAAATGTGGTATTTCCCATATTTACCTGATTGTAGGTATCCGAATCGGTAAGTCCGACTGCCAGCGCATTCCACGGAGCCAGACAGGTCCAGGTATCTTTAAAGCCCAGATACAGCGGAAGGGTTCCGCTCTGTTTTATTTCATCACACAGTGTGGTAAATTCCTGCCAGGTGGTCGGAACTTTCCAGCCATTTTCCTCAAACAGATCTTTGTTATATAAAATTCCTGCCGCGTTTGCCACATATGGAAGTGCATACGTGCCATCCTTTGGAATAAACTCCAGTTCCTTATCCATATCCAGATATGCCTGTTTTACGGTCTGGACTTCATCCAGATCGGAAATATCATCAAACAGATCTGCATCTAAAAAGTTGGAATAGTTGCTGTCTCCTCCGATTGCGATGATATCCGGATAATCCTCCCGGATAAAACGTGTCTTTAAAATAGTCATTGCTTCGTTTGGAGATGAAATCGTCAGATGGATGTCATCATGTGTTTCATTGAACCGCTTTTCAATCTTTTCAAATGCCTTAACTGCTTCCGGTTTGTAGGAAACCACTTCGATTTCGGTTTTCCAGTCTGCCCTTTTTTCACTTCCGCATCCGGCAAGACCCATCATACACATGCCAAGTGCAAGCACCGCTGCAACACGGCGGAAAATATTTCTTTTTGCCATATTCCTCTCTCCTTTTTTGCAATATATCCGTTTACTTTTTTGATAATCTGATTATAACATACCTTTATGCGTCCTTAAATATCTACATTTTTTCAGTTTTATACCGAAATGCAATATTTTATGCTATAATAGACATTGATGTCGCATTTTGGTATATAAGGAGTATTTTATGAGCAATATATTATTTAATATTTTTCCGAATGAAAATTTTATTGATCTGTGTATGTATCAGTTTGGATATGAACAGTGTGATCCCGGCCATTCATTCGGGCCTGCAACACGCAACCACTACCTGTTTCACTATATTCTTTCCGGAACCGGAACCCTTATGGCTGACAATGCAAAAGGTGAAACACAGACCTATTCCATAAAAAGCGGGCAGGGATTTATTATTTTTCCCGGTCAGATCAACACCTACATTGCCGATAAACAGCTTCCCTGGGAATATATGTGGATTGAATTTGATGGCTTGCGTATAAAAGAAGCTTTAAGTGTCACAGATTTGTGTAAAGATGCGCCCATTTATCATTCACACTCCAAAGAATTGCGTGAAAAACTTGCTGATGAAATGCTTTATATTGTAAATCATTCTCATGAATCTTCTTTTCATCTCATTGGCCATCTGTATTTATTTATGGATTATCTGCTGCAGTCAGCAAAATCTACTAAGCTGGTTTCCAGTGGGCGCATGAGTGATTATTATATAAAAGAAGCAATCAATTATATTGAACAGAATTTTCAGAATAATATCTCGATCGAAGATATCGCTACAGTATGTGGCATCAACCGAAGTTATTTGGGGAAAATCTTCCGCAACTCAATTGGCCGCTCTCCGCAGGAATTTCTTATGAACTACCGCATGGTAAAGGCTACCGAATTGTTAAAGCTGACATCCTTATCTATTGCGGACATCAGTTCCGCTGTCGGATACGAAAATCAGCTTCATTTTTCCCGTGCATTTAAAAATATTTATGGTGTTTCTCCGCGGGAATGGAGAAACCAGAACAAGTAACAATAGATAAGATAGATATCATTCCTATCAGTCTTAATACTTCAGTATCATTACCTTGTCCCTTGAACACTTCCATATCAGTAAAAAGGACATCCCCTTACCTGTAAAATCTACAGTTCTGGAATGTCCTTTTTCCCATACTTTACTATATTTTTAACACACGATGCTGCTTATCCACAATCTATTTGATTCCAAAATGACTAAACGCCTGCATAATCGCCTCTTCCTTCTCCGTTGTACACTGTGGCTGTCTCGTATTCTCTGATTTAGCCAGATTGAAATTCTCACCGACATCCAGTCCACACTTCTTCTTAATCTGTGCGATATACAGTGATGAAACCTTAAGTCCTGTCTGCTCCAATACATATGCCTTTATCTGCTCATATGTCGCTTTTCCTTTGAATTCAGATAAATCCATATCCTCCAGAGAGAAGTCCACCTTCACTTTTCTGCTGTCGACCATTCTCCGTTCCACTTCGGTCCGCGCTGAGCAAAGATCCACCGGATCTTTAGCGCCCTTGGAAAGTAAAACAACAGTCTCCACATGTGTCGATAGGGTAATTGAGATGCACTTTCCAGAGTTTTCACTTTACTCTGGGAGCGAAAAATGTTGCAATCCTCTGTGACGAGGCTGCAAAAAATTGACATGATGCTCTCTCTTATGCCCCTGCATAGCAAAAGATTGCATTGTATTTTAGATGTAAGCCAGACCAGCTTACGATTACTCTGCTCTTTCTCTATGGTCCACTACTCATCCCTTGATGATAACTTCTAAGATATTGTACCATAAATTGTTTATTGGGGAAATTACTTCCCGATAAAAATGGGCAGAAGAAAACCTCCAAATCTGTTGGGGAACTTGGAGGTTTGATTCCAACCATTTTCAAAAAACTAATACTTCTTATTCAGCTTGTACTAAATTTTCATTTAATTTTTCTATTATTTCGTTTAAGTATTTTATAAATTCCTCAGTATGCTTAACTGCAAATACCTTTTCATTTTTCTGTAAATTTTCTTTTTGTTCTTTCAGCAATTCTTGCAGTTTTCGGAAACCTACAAGACTCTCCTCCACTCTTATATCTGGCGATATAATATTTCCTTTCCACATTTTATTGAAATAATATGAAAACTGATGTTTATCGAAATTATTCCCTTTAGCATATGCTTCTGCAGTAATAATTGCCATTTCCACATCAAACACATTAAATCTCTTATTTTGGCATATAGTAAATGCCGTCATTGCATTTTCTTGCATTTCTTCAACATATAGTTTTTTATTATTACTAAACATTAATAAATTTCCCGTTTGGAACTCTTCTATGCTTTGATATGTTTTCCATTCTTCTTCTGTAAAATCTTCTTTATTATCTGCACCTATAATCGTATGAACTTGCTGCCCCTCTTTTCGTGAATCTAATAAATTGTTTATTACCTTATTAATCCCAATTCGAACTTTATTCCAATCTACCCTCACTGGTAACTTAAAATCATAATATCTTCCCCAATAATTATTCCATATAAAATCCACATACTCATCCAGACTAAGTTCTCCTGCATATGCCATCTTAACTACTTGTGGAAATCCTTCAACGATTACCTCTTCTTCAATATCCATAATCTGATTGGTTCGAACAATATCGGATGGCGTTTCCGCTTTTTTTCTTGATTTAATTATCTCTATTTCGTAATTAAGAGCATCAATATCCCATATACCTCGAAGAATCCATTTTTTCACTGTTGCAAACATATATTTATTTTGAAAAGCGGGGTACAACTTCTGAACCTCATTATCCGAAAACAATGTTCCATAATGTCCTTCCTTCGCTATATTTGCTTTGTATGCAATTACATACGAAATAAAGCTATAAAACCATTTATCTATATCTTCAAATCCGTTTTTAGTCAAAATCCCATACACTCGATAAAAATCTGCTATCGCACATTTAAGACTTCGTATATTATGCGGTCTTTTATCATTCTGAGATTCATTATAAGTATTTCTATCAGGTGCAAATAATTCTAATATTCCCTCTTCACATTCCTTCACAAAGTCCCTATATTTTTCATCTTGATATTTAGTTTTATCAACAATTGTATCTACAATGCTTGCATAATCAGGTATATACTGAACGGTTCGATGTATAATTTTTTCTTTAATTTCATTGTAAGACAATTCGTCAATATCTTTTTGGGATTTGCACTTTATCTTTCCTGCTATTCTTTGGGGAGTATTGGTATTATCTTCATTCTTAACAGTATCTATTTCAACTTCTATTGGCACAGCAGTTATTTGCTTTGAACCTCTCATCTTTTCCTGATTGGCTATAATAATTGTATGAAATTTCTGGTTCTCACAATATTCATTAATCGCTCCAAGAATATCAACTGTCTCTAAACAACAACGTTCCAAATCATCAAAAACTAAAATTACCAGTTTCTTGTTTATCACATTTTTTATTTCCACAAAAGAAAACCAGTCTGTATTTGCTATTCCTCTAATCCACTCTGGCAAAAATTCTAATTTGCTTGTTATATCTTTTCCCTTTTGAACCTTTTTTGCAACCGCATCCCAATTTTTCCCTTTATTATATTCACTAATCCATGCCTGTTTAACTGCCATATGTATTCCTTCAATACTTGCTATTCCAAATAAGGAAATACGAATTATATGTGCTTTGTTTTCCAATGCATCTTTCAAATCATTATCGATAAGATATGTTTTTCCACATCCCCATTCTCCAGTCAATAGTATAGCTCCGACTGGTTCAGGCTCTTCACAATAATATAACAATTCATCCAATGTTCTCATTTGAATTTTTCCTCTACATATAGTTTTTCAATTTACATGTTGCAAATTAGATATTTTAAAATTTCTTCCTTATCTTCCTGTTCCATTTCTCCTAAATATCTTTTATGTTTCAATAAAATGTTTTTTTCTTAATTTTTCCAAACTATTAAACAGAAGCCTTCAAGTTATTAAACTCAAAGGCTTCTCATTTTCATCAAAAATTTTCTTATGCAAGTGCAGGTTCCTTCCCTGCAATAATCGCTTTCACTTCTTCTATATCCTTATCAGTAGCTGAGGCTATCTGCTCTGCTGTAAAACCATTCTTATACATTTTCATAATGAGTCCTGCCTCTCCAATCGCAATACCATCTTCTTTTATTCCCTGACTCAAGTTACACATAACGCTCACATCCTTCCTGAAGTTCTCCTCAATAGGAATATCGTATTCATTTCCAATTATGTTTAGTTTTTCATCTATCGTAAGTTCCTTGGATAACAATGCTCCCAGCAGACGGTGCAGTTCATACGTCTCATCATGTTCCGGCAGATTCTTTGCCAGTCCAAGCATGATGATATTCAGCAGGTCAAGATTTCCCTTCGGCTCGTCTTTCTGTGCTTCCACATTTATGATGATCTGCGACAATCCATCCAGCATTCGCACATAAAAAACGATATCAAATCTTACCAGACCTTCATTGATCTCTTCATTTTCTGTGTTGAAACCGACCAGTCTTTCACCATTTTTTTCGCTGGCTGCATTTGTGAGTCCAGGCTCTACCGGTACCGTACTGATATGTGGTGTTCCCTCGATGCAGTTGACCACATCCTTGGGATTCATGCCCTTAAACTCATCAACTGTTTTTACCAGTATATGTACCAGTATGCTCTTGAAGAAAACCGCCAAATCTTCCATAGGCTTTAAGCTTTACTCCCATTTCTAAGCAATTTTTCGTCCATGATTACATACATTTCTGATATAATATTAGCAGTTCAATTCAATATAATCTATTGCCTGTTTCCACCCATGACCAGGCGCATCATCGCCCCAATACCTGCTGGTTATCTCATCCAATTCGTCTACACACTTTTGCAGCTTTTTTATATTGGCTTTGCGCTCCTCCCGCGTTATAGTTTTCAAGCTTTCATTCTTTACTTTATATGCCATGCTTTGTAAAAAATTAACAATATCAAAATATTCCTCTGAATCTTCAAATCTCGTGTCTCCGGGAAAGCAGTCAATTACCTTTTCAAAAGTTGTTTTCATATCTTCTGCCCCTGCCTGGCTTAATGTCTCAGCAATATAAGGTACAAATTGCACCATTTCGCACATTATAAACCACCAGCCTTCGTATCTCCAATTTCCAATCAGATTAACAAGAATATGTAAATGAAATAACTGTGGTGTAACCAGATTCTTTATATCCAATAGTGAACCTTTCTCCCATAAACAATCTGATTTCACTGCAAGAACACTCTCATCTATATCTTTAACGTCACCATAGAACTCTTTTATCGTAATCATATAATTTTACCCTTAAAACAGAAATTTTAATAATTAATTTTTATAAAGCCTAACCTATCTCCCTCTCTCCATCTGAACAACCACCTCACAATGTGTAGTATTCCCAAACTGATCCACCGCCCTTACCTTGCAAAGCTCATATCCGCCCTCACAAAGCACCTTAAGGTCCCTCGCTAACGTCGCCGAATCACAGCTTACATACACGATCCGCTCCGGCTGCATCTTAAGCATCGTCTCAAGACATACACCATCGCACCCCTTTCGCGGCGGATCGACCACGATCACATCCGGGTGCAGCATATCTGCATCTGTGTCTTTCTTTTTTTCATAAAATGCCGGCAGCACTTCCTCTGCTTTTCCTACAAAAAACTCAGCATTATTGATACCGTTGAGCGCCTCATTATTCTTCGCATCCTCGATTGCCTGTGGGACGATCTCCACCCCATAAACTTTTCCCGCTTTCTGTGCAAGAAAAAGTGAAATCGTGCCGATGCCGCAATATAGATCCCACACGGTCTCTTTTCCGGTCAGTCCCGCATAGTCGAGCGCAAGGCTGTAGAGTTTTTCCGTCTGGACAGGATTGACCTGATAAAATGACTGCGGTGAAATATGGTATGCGACCGCTGTATCAGTCAGTGAAAAATCCTTCGTATCGCGTAGATGGATCATATCGGTAATGTATGGATCGCCCCAGATACATTTCGTCACATCCCCGAGGATCACATTTGTTTTCTTCGTATTCTGATTGATGGAAATGCTCTTCATTCCCTCGATGGCTGTCAATCTGTCGATCAGTTTTTCCACTTTAGGAAGACTATTTCCATTGATAATCACACAGACCATAAGCTCTTTTGTGGAAAACCCATAGCGGATCAGGACATGACGAACCAGCCCCTTACCTGTATTTTCATCGTAAGATGCCACATGACATTCTTTCATATAAGAAAGGACTTCATTTAAAATAATCTGATTTTCCTCCACACCCAGTTTACAGTCATTGACCGGGATAATACTGTGGGTACGCGCTGCATAAAAACCGGCAACCGGATTCCCATCTTTATCCGCACCGATCGGAAACTGTGCCTTGTTCCGGTAGCGGTATGGTTCTTTCATCCCCACGACAGGAAGCATGATTCGGTCGATCAATTCCGGCGCAAAACCGCCAATACGAATCAGATTTCCGCGCACTTTGTTCTGCTTAAATTCCAGCTGCTTTTCATAATCCAACGCCTGTATCTGACATCCGCCGCATCTCCTGTGAAGTTCACACTGTGGTGTCACACGAAATTTAGACGGCGATAAAATCTGCTCCACTCTCGCATAACCATAATTTTTCTTCATCTTTGTGATGCGGGCTTCGATCTCATCTCCAAGCACCGCATCTTTAACGAAAAAGGTCATGCCATCGTATTTTCCGATTCCTTCGCCGTCCACGCCCATATCTTCGATTTTCAGTTCTATGATATCATTTTTCTGCATAATTATAATTTCCCGGAGCGTCTGATATTGCTCTCAAGCAGACGGTTATACCCCTGCCATTCCTGATTGTTTTCCGGCACATTACTGAAAATCTCGCGTACCGTTTCCATCTTTGCATCAATATTATCTGCAAAGCTGAGTGCTAATGCTTCCGGCAGTGCCGGTTTTTTCGGAGATCCAAACTCAAGCTCGCCATGATGCGCTAAAATACAATGTTTTAATTCACTTGCCAGTCCCTTTGGAAAATCCGGGATCGTGCGGATTCTGTCACCTACCATCTCAGTTCCAATAATAATATGTCCTAAAAGCTGTCCGTCATCCGTGTAATCATTTTCAGGAAATACAGAAAGCTCCTCTAATTTTCCGATATCATGGAAAATAGCTGCCGTGATCAAAAGATCGCGGTTTAACATCGGATAACAGCCTGCAAAATAATCACAGTGCTTTGCCACACTTAAGCTGTGCTCAAGCAGACCACCGACAAATCCGTGGTGCACAGTCTTTGCAGCAGAGTGGAATTTAAAGCGTTTTTCAAAATCTGCATCTTCCACAAAAAAGCTCTCTAACAGCTTCTTTAAATGCACTTCTTTGATGCTCGCAATCAGGCCTTTTAACTCCTCATACATCTGGTCGATATCCTTATCGCTGACCGGAAGGTAATCTTTTGGATCATACTCCCCTTCCTGCACCTTGCGGACGCGCTTTACATTCAGCTGTAAATTGCCCTGAAAGCTGGTGATATCACCCATTACGGCTATGTAATCCAGTGAATCGAACTCGTCGATTCCAACAGAACCAGGCTCCCAGATCTTCGCATCCAGTGTGCCCGTTTTGTCCTGTAAGATCAATGTATCATAAGGTTTTCCTGCCTTTGTCAGTGCAGACTGTTTTACTTTACATAGATAGATTTCATTAATTCGCTCGCCCTCTCTGAGGCTCTCAATATACTTCATACTACTCCTTATTCCTGCTTTTATTTTCTAAAATTATTATGCCTGTATCCGCATTTCTGCTTCTAAAACGCATACCGGTGTCCACATTTCTGTTTCTGACATGCATGGCCGCATCCGCATTTCTGCTTCTAAAATACATGCCTGTATCTGGTTCACATCTCTATGGCAGTACACTGACTTCTACCGTGCAGGTGATTTCCGTATAACCTTCCGGTCCCTGCCGCTCAATCTTCACTTCCACCGTATCTTCCGGCTTTAACGAAAGCAGTTTTTTCTCATAATTTTCTGCCGTAAGAATCTCATCCCCGTCAATTTCCGTGATGACATCCCCGCTCTGAAGTCCGGCAGCCATTGCCGGTGAATCCATACATACATCCTTGATATATGCACCCTTCGGTATCTCATATTCACGTTCGATCGCGGCTGTAACCGTTGTCACTTCAAGCCCAAAGTAAGGGATATCCTGTCCGTTTGACAGCATCTCGATCAATGCTTTTAACTCGGAAATAGAGATCGCTGTCAGCGTATTTTCATCCCCCGCACTGCTGTATCCCTGCATCACGATTCCAATGATCTCGCCATCTACATTGACAAGTGCTCCGCTTCCGTTGCTGCTTCCTACAATATCTGTCGTAAACACACTGTAATTATGATCTATCGTAGAAATACTGTTCGTGGTGGATGTAATATTTCCAGTCAGGATTGAATAATTGGTTCCAAGCGGACTTCCGATCGCGATCGCGATCGTTCCCTGCGTAACAGTCAGTGAATTTCCAAGAACTGCAACTGCGATCGCATTCTTTGTACTTTCGGTAAGTTCTGACGCCTTTACGCTTAACACAGCTATCCCTGTATTGCCATCGTATTTTTTCATTTCAGCTTTCACGACAGCATCATTAATAAATGTGACATAGATTTCCTGTGCATCCGCAATCGCCTTGCGTTCTGTTAAAACCAGCAGTTCCCTGCCATTTTCCGCTACAATGATACCGGAAGCCTGCCCCTTACTCTCATATGGGTTATTAAACCAGTCGGTATCGCTCTTCACACCGGTTACCGTCACGATAAACTTGTTTGCTTCTTTTCCAACCGCATACAATTTATTCTGAAGTTTCTGAAAATCGGCAAGTTCAAGTTCCTGCGTTTCATTGTTTGGAACATCCCCAGTGTTATGTTCCGTTTCCGGTTCATCCGTCTGCTCCTGCTGACTGTTTCCCGCTTCTTCTGTCTCCTGCTGCCCGTTTTCCGGCTCTTTATTTTCTCCCTGCTGTCCGTTATTCTCTGTGTCCTTTTGCTCTGTCGATTCCTGCGTATCGTCCTGTCCGCTTTCTTCCGTTTCTGTCACATCATCCTTCGGAATCGTAACGACAGGCTTCTCCTCCGGGTAAAACCAGTTTGAAAACTCCGGCTGCAATAAACTAAACACCAGTGCTGCCACCGTACCAAAAATAACGGCAAGCACTACGGTAAACAATGCTTTTTTTATAAGACGTTTTTTATTCAACGGCTTCTCCTTGATCTGCTCATTAATAAAAGAAAAGCCACCCTTCTCTTTCTCCTGCATGATTTTCCCTTCCTTAACAAAAATGAAAACCGCACCTTATTTATTATAGTTTGAATCACATATGCTTGCAACACTATTTTTGCATTTCCGGCTTTCCTTCCCCCAATTAATGGGATATAATGTGAATAAGCAATGAGCAGTGCCAAATGAGGGAAAAATAAAAAAAGACTGCTTGCAGGCTCTTTTTTGTTTTTTTCTCATTTGATAGGGCGAATGCCCGTCAGCCCGGAAAATCTCTGATTTTTCGGGCTGGCACTGCGGACTAAAGTCGAACACACATATCCGTCGGCATGCTGCCACTGCAAACTAAATTTTCAACCACAAGGAATTACAAATCTTATGAATGAAAAAGTTTTAAAAACATTAGAATATAATAAAATCATTGCCCGCTTAGCGGAGCACGCCTCAAGTGAGGATGCAAAGAAACGTTGTCTCTCCCTCACACCTGGCACAGACATCAATGAGATCAATCTTTTACAGTTACAGACCAAAGATGCGCTAAACCGTCTCTTTAAAGGCGGGCGCATCTCTTTTTCCGGTGTACACGACATCCGAGACTCCCTGAAACGTTTAGAGATCGGTGCATCCTTAAGCATCACGGAGCTTTTGCGCGTCTGCTCTCTCCTTGAGGCAGCCAAACGTGCAAAAGCATTTTCCCGCGCCAGCATCGGACATACCGGACCGGACCGCCCTGTTTCAGCAGATGAGACAGACGAACTTCCGGTTGATTCCCTGACCGGATTTTTTGACCAGATCGAACCACTCACACCATTATGTGACGAGATCCGCCGCTGCATCTTATCGGAGGACGAAATCGCAGACGATGCCAGCAGCACACTCCGTTCCATCCGTAAATCCATGCGTGGCATGAACGATAAGATCCGTGCACAGATGAACTCGATGATCAACAATACAACTACACGCAGTTATTTGCAGGATGCCGTCATTACGATGCGTGACGGCCGCTATTGTCTGCCGGTCAAAGCCGAAGCAAAATCACAGGTTCCGGGTATGGTGCACGACCAGTCATCTTCCGGTTCCACACTCTTTATCGAACCGCTCGCTGTTGTAAACTTAAACAACGAATATAAAGCTCTTCTTATGAAAGAAAAAGAAGAAATCGAAGTCATTCTCGCCAACTTAAGCAACTTAACGGCAGGATACTCCATGCAGCTTCATACTGACTACAATGTGCTCACCGAACTTGATTTTATTTTTGCAAAAGCAGCTTTCGCTCAGACTTACAACGGTGTTGCTCCGACTTTCAATACCGACGGACGTATCAACATCAAAAAAGGGCGTCATCCGCTGCTCGACGCCAAAAAAGTTGTACCGATCGATGTACGTCTCGGAGAAGATTTTACGCTTCTGATCATTACCGGACCAAACACCGGTGGTAAAACTGTCTCCTTAAAAACAGTCGGTCTTCTGACATTGATGGGGCAGGCAGGACTTCATATTCCGGCTTCCGAGCGTTCGGAACTCGGAATCTTTGAGGAAGTGTTTGCTGATATCGGAGATGAGCAGAGTATTGAACAGTCTTTAAGTACTTTCTCCTCCCATATGACAAATATCACACGCATTTTAAGTCAGGTAAATGACCGTTCCCTCGTGCTTTTCGATGAGCTTTGTGCCGGAACCGATCCAACGGAAGGTGCAGCACTTGCAATTTCTATTTTGTCAAAATTAAAACTATACGGTGCACGTGTCATGGCAACCACACACTACAGTGAATTAAAAGTATTTGCCTTGCAGACTTCCGGTGTAGAAAATGCCTGCTGTGAATTTGACGTGGAATCTTTAAGCCCGACTTACCGTCTTTTAATCGGTATTCCTGGAAAGAGTAATGCATTTGCGATTTCCACGAAACTCGGTCTGGGTGAGGATATCATCGAGGATGCCAAAGGACGGATCAGCGAAAATGATATGAATTTCGAGGATCTTTTAGCAGATCTTGAAAAGAGCCGCATCACGATTGAAAAAGAACAGCTTGAGATCAACCAGTATAAAGAAGAAATCCAGAAATTAAAAGAACAGCTTGAACAGAAACAGGAACGTTTAGACGCAAGCCGTGACAAGATCCTGCGCGAGGCAAACGAGCAGGCTTACAATATCATCAAAGAGGCCAAAGACCTTGCCGATGAAACGATCCGTAATTTCAATAAATACGGCACCGCACATGCCCCGGTCAGCGAAATGGAAAAAGAGCGTACCAGACTGCGCGATAAGATGAACAACGCACAGAAAAAAATGTCTGACCAGAAAAAAAATGCTGCGCCAAACCATAAAGTTCCCAAAAAACTCCGCATTGGTGACCGCGTGAAAGTCATCAGCATGAATCTAAACGGAACCGTTCACTCCCTGCCAAACGCAAAGGGTGACCTTTATGTACAGATGGGTATTTTACGTTCTCTTGTCAACATCAATGACCTGATCCTGTTAGAGGAAGAAACTTCCCCGACCAGCAAAAAATACGGTCGTACCAGTGCCGGCAAGATCAAAATGAGCAAGTCTGCCTCCGTCTCCACAGAGATCAACCTGATCGGCAAGACCACAGACGAAGCGATCGCTCTTTTAGATAAATACTTGGATGATGCCTACCTTGCACACATTCCGTCCGTGCGTATCGTCCACGGAAAAGGAACCGGTGCACTGCGCAACGCCGTACAGGCACATTTAAAACGTTTAAAATATGTGAAATCATTCCACCTCGGAGAGTATGGCGAAGGTGATGCCGGCGTAACGATTGCCGAATTCAAAGACTGATTTCAGACAAAAAGTAATTTCAGTAAGACAGATTTTATCTGATCCCATGCACAAAGCACTGCCGAAGCAATACCATTTCGTCTGATTTACAAACAGAATAACAACTAACAGGAGGTAATTTTATGGCAGCAAAACAAAAAATACTGATCGTCGATGACGATAATAATATTGCAGAACTGATCTCTCTTTATCTTACGAAAGAGTGTTTTGATACAAAAATTGTAAATGACGGTGAAGAAGCCTTAAAAGCATTCGAACAGTACAATCCGAACCTGATCCTTCTTGATCTGATGCTTCCGGGCATCGACGGCTATCAGGTATGCCGCGAAGTCCGTGCAAAAGCAAACGTGCCGATCATCATGCTCTCCGCAAAGGGTGAGATTTTTGATAAAGTACTCGGTCTTGAACTTGGAGCAGATGATTATATCATGAAGCCGTTCGATTCCAAAGAACTTGTTGCCCGCGTCAAAGCCGTTTTGCGCCGTTACCAGCCGGTCAAAATTGAAGAACCTGCTCCTGAATTAAAATGCGTAAAATACCCGGATCTGATCGTCAACTTATCCAACTACTCTGTTATTTATAAGGACAATCCGATCGACATGCCGCCAAAGGAATTAGAGCTTTTATATTTCCTTGCATCCTCGCCAAATCAGGTATTTACCAGAGAACAGCTTCTCGACCATATCTGGGGCTATGAATACATCGGCGACACCCGCACCGTGGATGTCCATGTAAAACGCCTCCGTGAGAAAATAAAGGACAATGACAGCTGGAGTCTCTCGACTGTCTGGGGAATCGGTTATAAGTTCGAGGTTAAAAATATATGAAACGAACACTCTACCCGAAGCTGCTCGGCGGCTATCTGATCTATGGACTGATCTGTTTTATTATTATTTCAACCTTTGGTTACCATATTACTTTTAACTTCTTAGAGCGCCGGGATGCCTCAACGCTCTATCGGGAGTCTGCGCTGATTTCCTCCAATTATGCAGAGAATTATTTCAAACGTTCCACAACATTAGAAGAAATGAAAACGCAGCTCTCCACTTTAAGCACTTACCTCTCCAGTGAGATCTGGATCATTGATAAGCAGGGACAGATTCTTTTAAATACAGCTTCTGCCACCTCTCCGGCAGAAAATACAGAACCGGAAGTGATCCCCGATTTTGACGTGACTGATTTTGGAAATAAATATTACCGCACCGGAAACTTTTACGGTCATTTTGACTCAGAAACATTAAGTGTGTTTTCACCGATCACCGTAAATTACAAAGTACGCGGCTATGTGATCATACATAAACCGGTCAGCTCCATCGTCAATTTATCCAACCTGCTGACCAATCTTTCCTATCAGACGTTTGCACTTTTATTTCTGGCAGCGTTTGTTGTTTTAGCACTCTTTACCTGGATCGTCTATATCCCGATCCGCAAAATTGCCAAAGGCGCCAATGAATATGCCGCCGGAAATTTTGAGGCAAAGATCGATGTCCACTCCAATGATGAGATCGGTTATCTTGCTGCCTCGCTCAACTATATGGCAAATGAATTAAACACGCTTGAGGAGGATCAGCGAAAATTTGTCTCCAATGTCTCACATGACTTCCGCTCTCCGCTGACCTCGATCAAAGGCTACGTAGAAGCAATGCTTGACGGAACAATCCCGGTTGAAATGCAGGATAAATATTTAAACATCATCCTTTTTGAGACAGAACGTTTGAACAAACTGACAAAAAGCCTTCTGGAATTAAACAAATTCGGCTCACACGGTGTTATGTTAGACATCACCAGTTTTGATATCAATCACACAATCCGCATGACCGTACAGACCTTTGAGGGAACCTGTATGGAAAAACATATCAGTTTTAACCTGATCTTAAGCGGTGAGACACTGTTTGTCTCTGCTGATTTCAGCAAAATTCAGCAGGTGCTTTATAACCTGATCGACAATGCACTCAAATTCAGCCATGCAAATTCATCGATCACGATCGAGACGACCGAAAAAAATGAAAAGGTCTTTGTATCAGTCAAAGACACCGGAATTGGTATTCCAAAAGACAGTATCAAGAAAATCTGGGAGCGTTTCTATAAAACCGATCTTTCCCGTGGAAAAGATAAAAAAGGAACCGGTCTTGGTCTTTCCATTGTCAAAGAAATCATCCAGGCTCACGGAGAAAACATCAACTGTATCAGTACCGAAGGTGTTGGTACGGAATTTATCTTTACACTGCCGTTAGCGAAAGAACAGAATGAGCATGCCTGATGGCATGCTCTTTTACAATACTTGATGCCCTATTCTACTGTTCCTTCCAAAATCCGCCCTTCTCTAAGTAATTTATTGCAACAGGGCAGCAACATGGATAATAACAGACATCGATTCTAAACTTTGTATGAAGCAAAGTTTCTTATATAGATGCCCCGGCGGCAAACTTAGTTTTTCTTATTTTCATACAACGGCACAAAACAGACTCGGCTTGGTGCAATTTTCCATTCAAAAAACTGAAAGCCACCTTTTGATATCCAAACCTATCTACAACATACAAAAAAGCCAGCCCAGTCTGCATCATCTGCAGCCTGGACTGGCTTTTTTCACGTTCTCATATTTTGGATAGTGATTATACTAACTCAAGTAATACCTCTAAAGCGCCATCACCTTTACGCTGACCGATCTTTACGATTCTTGTGTAACCACCGTTACGGTCTGCATATTTCGGAGCGATCTCATCGAATAATTTAGCAACAAGATCAACTTCTTTGGTGTTTTTCTTTCTTCCGGCAGCTTCAGTCGGAACTTCTTTTACGGTGTAGAGAACTTTTAACATCTCTCTACGAGCATGAAGACGGGATGGCTTATCTTTCTTGATAGTCTTCTCAACTTCATCGTATACAGTAACTTTCTTACCGTCTACAACTTCTTTTACTCTCTTACCGTCTTTATCTTTGCGGGCAACTTTTGCTTTTACAGTAACTTCTTCGTAGTTGTCTTTCTCTTTTACTGCTAAAGCGATGATTCCCTCAGCGATTTTACGAACCTCTTTTGCTTTTGCTTCTGTGGTAACGATCTTACCATTGTTTAATAATGCTGTTACCTGACCTCTTAATAATGCTTTTCTCTGGCTAGAGGTTCTGCTTAATTTACGATACTTTGCCATTTTAATATATCCTCCATTTTGTGGAACATCCGGCCACGCGCTTTGGACTTACTTACCGGACGCCATATTCTTGTTTCGGAGTGGTTCTGTGATACCGCACAGCACCATTCCAAGTGCCACTCATGATCCGTGTGTCAGAATCTCGTCTGCCTCATCCCTCTGACTGTCTCTGACGCATTTCCTCGTCAGGCATATCAGAGCAATGAATGCATACACTCCGCACACCAGACATACTCCATGCCATATGGACTTACTGTTTCTGCCTGTATTGGTGAAAAAGGTATCTTCTGAACATTAGCAGTTCAGAAGAAAGCGCGTGACAATCACAAGGAACTTATGGAACATTAGCAGTTCCATAAGTAGCGTATGACTACGTCACACTTTATTCTTCACCCTGGTTTAACTGAAGTCCTAACTCTTTTAATTTAGCAAGAACTTCCTCTAATGATTTACGTCCTAAGTTACGAACCTTCATCATATCTTCCGGTGTTCTGTTTGTCAGTTCTTCGACTGTGTTAATGCCGGCTCTCTTCAAACAGTTATAAGAACGAACGGAAAGCTCAAGTTCATCGATATTCATCTCAAGAACTTTCTCTTTTGCATTGTCCTCTTTCTCGATCATGACATCAGCCTGCTGAGCAGCTTCGGAAAGATCGATGAAAAGACTTAAATGCTCGCTTAAAACCTTAGCAGCTAAGCTGACAGCCTCATCTGGCTCTAAGGTACCGTTTGTATAAACGTCCAAAGTAAGCTTATCATAGTCTGTAATCTGACCAACACGGGTATTTTCAATCAAAAGATTTACTCTTTCTACCGGTGTATAGATAGAGTCGATGGCAATAACGCCGATCGGAATATCCTCTGTCTTATTCTTGTCTGCACTTACATAGCCTCTGCCGTTTGTAATGGTAAGCTCCATGTAAAGCTTGCAGTCAGGTCCGCCATTTAAATTGGCAATTACCAGATCCGGATTTAAAATCTGAATATCAGAATCAACCTGGATATCTGCTGCTGTGACTACACCTTCGCCCTCGAATTCAATGTAAGCAACTTTAGGTTCATTTGTAGAGCTGTTATTTCTGATGGCAAGATTTTTGATATTCATAATAATCTCAGTTACATCTTCCTTAACACCAGGAATGGAACTGAATTCATGTAAAACACCGTCGATCTTAACCTGACTTACAGCAGCACCCGGTAAAGAAGAAAGCATGATTCTTCTTAAAGAATTACCAAGTGTCGTACCATAGCCTCTTTCCAAAGGTTCTACAACAAACTTTCCGTACTTCTTGTCTTCTGAAATTTCTGCGATTTCAATTTTTGGTTTTTGAAAATCGAACACTACAAAGTCCCTCCTTCTCGGGTAATTTGCTTAACTATTACTTAGAATATAACTCGACGATAAGCATCTCATCAACAGGAACGTCGATCTGCTCTCTGGAAGGTAATTCTTTTACAGTTCCCTGTAATTTCTCAGCGTCAACATCTAACCACTCCGGAACTAATCTTCCGCCGGTAACTTCAACGATGTCTTTCATTCTCTGAAGACCTTTGTTTTTCTCTTTGATCTCGATAACATCGCCAGCTTTTACTAAGTAAGAAGGAATGTTAACCTGTTTACCATTTACTAAGATAAATTTGTGGTCAACGATCTGTCTTGCTTCTTTTCTTGTTCTTGCGAATCCCATACGGAATACAACGTTATCTAATCTGGACTCTAACATGGTCATTAAGTTTGTACCAGTCATGCCCTTCATCTGATCAGCTTTCACATAGTAGTTGTGGAAAGGTTTTTCCAGAACACCATAGATGAATTTTGCTTTCTGTTTTTCTCTTAACTGAAGTCCGTACTCGGAAACTTTCTTATTTGCTCTCTTTAACTCTCTGTTGGATTTTTTATCATATCCAAGGTAACTTGGCTCTAAACCAAGTGATCTACATCTTTTCAGAACAGGAACTTTATTTACTGCCATCTTCGTCTTTCCCTCCTAATTAAACTCTTCTGCGTTTTGGTGGACGACATCCATTGTGAGGTACTGGAGTTACGTCTTTGATGCTGGTAACCTCAAGACCACATGCAGAAAGTGCACGGATCGCTGCTTCTCTTCCTGAACCCGGTCCTTTAACCATAACATCTACAGTCTTTAATCCGTGGATTAAAGCAGCCTTTGTAGCTGTCTCAGCTGCCATCTGTGCAGCATACGGAGTAGATTTCTTTGAACCTCTAAATCCAAGACCACCGGCACTTGCCCATGATAAAGCATTACCTTCAGCATCTGTGATAGTTACGATTGTATTGTTAAAAGATGACTGAATATGTGCCTGTCCGCGTTCAACGTTTTTCTTTACACGCTTTTTTGTCACTTTTTTTGTAACTTTAGCCATATCTAAACTAACCTACTTTCTCTAAAATATAAAATATCGACTGATACGAATTACTTCTGTTGCCAGAATTATTTTTTCTTGTTAGCAACAGTTCTCTGAAGCGTACCTCAGGAAACTTTATTTTTTCTTATTTGCAACGGTACGCTTTGGACCTTTACGGGTTCTTGCGTTTGTCTTTGTCTTCTGTCCACGAACCGGAAGACCTTTTCTGTGACGGATTCCACGATAGCATCCGATCTCCTGAAGTCTCTTGATATTGAAAGCGATCTCTCTTCTTAAATCACCTTCTACTAACTGAGTCTCATCGATTACTGCGCTGATTCTCTTTACTTCATCGTCTGTTAAATCTCTGACACGAGTATCAGGATTTACGTTTGCTGCTGCAAGGATACGGCTAGAGCTTGTTCTACCAATTCCGTAGATGTATGTCAAACCGATCTCGATGCGTTTTTCTCTTGGTAAATCTACACCTGCAATACGAGCCATGTGCTTTTTAACCTCCATTAATTCATCCGATGCATTCTGCACCTGTTATATTGTTTCATTTCTCAAATCACCTGACGTTGTGACTTTATTTCAGAAAATCGTCTGAGACAGCTCCGTTGTCAGCGGCCTGAAATGTGTGTCCCATCCGTCTTTCTTCTTATTTGGATATGTCCCTTTATGTCCTCGGTATGTAGACATAAAAAAGCAGCTATCCCGGCTGTCTGATTATGATAACAGTGTGAACAACCCTACCAGGCGTTCCACTGCAGCCGCACATAATTTGGCGGGTTTCTGCTCATTAAAATGCGCATATTACCCCATTGGCACAAATATGACAAGAACTAAATCAACCCTGTCTCTGTTTGTGTTTCGGATTCTCACAGATAATTCTGATGCTTCCTTTTCTCTTGATGACTTTGCATTTTTCGCAAATAGGTTTAACTGATGATCTTACCTTCACAGCAAATCCTCCTTTCTTAACAAGGCTCTTTTTTGTGTTGTTGCACTGAAATATGCACGCACAAAAAGGCACTATCCAAAAGTGTCCGTCTAACATTATAGCACGGACACTGTTTAGAAGTCAACTATTATTTTGTATAAGATCTGTAATAAAATCTTATTTGTCTCTCCAGATGATTCTTCCCTTAGTCAGGTCATATGGAGACATCTCGATGGTAACTTTATCACCCGGTAAAATACGAATAAAGTTCATGCGAAGTTTTCCGCTGATGGTTGCTAAAATCTGATGTCCATTCTCTAACTCCACTTTAAAAAATGCGTTCGGGAGTTTCTCAACAACGGTTCCTTCTACTTCAATTACGTCTGCTTTTGACATTGAATAAATCCTCCTATTTTATGATTCCTGTCTGCCTTCATTTATACGGCAGTACTGTTTGATTGCTCTTTTTACTGTAAGATCTGATAAATTTTCATCCAGAATCTCCGTAACTTCTATCGGTAAATTTTTGATAATCTGAATATGCTTTGCATTTTTTTTCTTTGGCATATCCAGTGTACGGCTTGTTCCATTTACCAGATATACAGATTTTTCATCTTTTTCTTTTATAAGATAAATCTGATTTCTGTCGTGTCCCGACTTGGATTTTGCAAATTCCATTTCTGAAATATCCTCCGGTTCTTTTCTCTATGCTTTACAGAATTGGATCATTACTCCAGATTCCTTCGGCGATTTCAGAATCCGTAAGTGATAATATTTCCGGTTTTCCCTCCCGGATCAGTATGGTATTTTCATAATGAGCCGAAAGATCCATATCCTCTGTCACTACGGTCCAGTCATCATCCATCCATACGACTCTCTCTGTTCCCAGATTTATCATGGGTTCCACCGCTAATGTCATTCCGGCTTTCAGCTTAATGCCCCTGCGGAATTTACGGTAATTCGGGATCTCCGGGTCCTCATGCATATGTGTACCGATTCCGTGTCCACATAAATCCCGTACCACACCATAACCAAAACTCTCGGCATAATCACCGATCGCACCTGAAATATCATGCAGATGATTTCCTGCCACTGCATATTTCATTCCTTCAAAAAAGCTCTGTCTGGTACGTTCGATCAGAAGTCTTGCATCCTCAGTGATCTCGCCAACACCATGTGTCCTTGCGGCATCTGACTGATACCCTTTATAGATCACACCGGTATCAAGACTTACAATATCTCCCTCTTCAATGATTCTGTCTTTGCGCGGAATCCCGTGTACAACTTCTTCATTGATGGAGACACAGACGGATGCCGGATATCCCTGATAATTCTTAAAAGATGGTTCGCATCCAAAACTCCGAATCATTTCCTCCCCGATCCTGTCAATATCAAATGTCGACATTCCGGGTTTTAATTCTTTTTTTAATCCCTCATGCACCTTTGCAAGAATCTTTCCTGCCTGGCGCATCAGTTCTATTTCCTGGGAAGATTTTATTGTTACAGCCATTACTCCGGTTCCTCTACTCGCCTAAAATCGCAACGATATCTGCAAATACCTTTTCCATCGGCTGCGTACCGTCAACTGTTTTTAAGATACTCTGTTTCTTGTAATAATCGATCAATGGCTGGGTCTGCTCATGATATACTGTAAGTCTTTTCTGAACGGTCTCCGGTTTATCATCATCTCTTAAGACAACCGGCTGTCCGCATCTGTCGCAGATTCCCTCTACCTTTGTTGGAATGGAAACAATGTGGTATGTAGCACCACAGTTTAAGCATGCGCGTCTTCCGCTCATACGATTTACGATGTTTTCATCCGGTACATCCACATCGATTGCATAATCCATTTTTTCATTGATCTTCTCAAGTGCAGCTGTAAGTGCTTCTGCCTGCGGAATAGTTCTTGGAAAACCATCAAGTATAAATCCATTCTCACAGTCATCCTGTCCGATTCTGTCCATAACAAGATCGCAGGTTAACTCATCCGGCACTAATAAACCCTGATCCATATACTGTTTTGCTTTCTTTCCAAGCTCGGTTCCATTCTTGATGTTTGCACGGAAAATATCACCGGTTGAGATATGCGGGATACGATATTTATCTGCAATCTGCTTCGCCTGTGTTCCTTTTCCTGCTCCCGGAGCTCCTAACATGATAATCTTCATAAAATTCTTCCTTCCTGCGTTGCTTTTTACGCATCTCAAGATTTGTGCGTAAGCACTAATCTTGCGTGTGAAAAATCTTATTTTTCACACTAATACCTCCATTTTCCAAAATACCTTCATCATACAAATATTGCTTATATAGGAAAGTAACGCTGAACTTTAAAAGCCCAGCGTTGCTCCTCTGCCAATCTGACTTACGCCGTCAGATTAATCATTTAAAAATCCTTTATAGTAACGAACACGCATCTGTGATTCGATCTGTTTTAATGTCTCAATGACAACACCTACAATAATGATGATAGATGTTCCACCAAATGATACATCGGCACCGAATACTCCGTTGAAGAAGATCGGAACGAATGCGATAAATGCAAGTGCTACTGCTCCTATAAATACAATGTAATTTAACATCCGGTTCAGATAATCACTGGTTGGTTTACCAGGTCTGATACCCGGAATAAATCCGCCGGCTTTCTTCATATTATTAGCAATCTCTAATGGATTGAATGTAATTGAAGTATAGAAGTAAGCAAAAGCAATGATAAGTACGATGTATACCACCAATCCGATGGAATAAACCGGCTCATTCGGATTGCACCAGTTTGACTGGGACATTCCTTTTAAAATCTTGCTTCCGATACCGGTTCCGTTTCCTTTTCCAAGAAGACTTGCAATGATAACCGGTGTCTGCAACAAAGACTGTGCAAAGATAACCGGGATAACACCGCCGGTATTAACCTTTAACGGGATATATGTTGACTGACCGCCAACCTGTTTTCTTCCCTGAATCTTTTTGGAATACTGAACCGGGATTCTTCTCTCGCCGCCCTGTAAGAATACGACAAATACGACCATTGCAACAATGATTGCAATAATGATTACTGCCGCAAGAATTCCCTTAGGTATGGATTTTCCTGTGATGAACTGCTGATACAGTGTACCCATATCATTTGGAATACGGGAGATGATGTTAATAGTAAGTACGATAGAAATACCATTTCCAACACCTTTTTCTGTAATACGCTCACCAATCCACATTAATACTGCTGATCCTGCAGTTAATGTGAAAATAATCATAATAATTGTAAGAATACCATCACTCTGTAACATCTGGCCTCTCTTAAAGCTGATTGCCATTGCGATCGCTTCAATTAAAGCAAGAGCTACTGTAAGATATCTGGTAATCTCTGCAATCTTCTTACGTCCTTCTTCTCCGTCGCGCTGCATCTCTTCCAGTTTTGGAATTGCGATAGTGAGAAGCTGCATAATAATGGATGAAGTAATATACGGTGTAATGTTCAATGCAAAGATTGACATGTTATAGAATGATCCACCGGTAATTGCATCAAAAAATCCCATTCCATCTGCGGTCTGACTTGCAAACCAGTTTGAAAACAGTTCATTGTTAACACCAGGAATCGGAAGCTGGCTTCCGATCCTGATTACAACTAACATGAGAAATGTAAAAATAATTCTGTTTCGAATATCTTTAATCTTGAATGCATTACGGAGTGTTTCCAGCATTAGATCACCTCTGCTTTTCCACCAAGAGCCTCAATTTTTTCTTTTGCAGCTGCGCTGAATGCATTTGCCTGAACGGTGAGTTTCTTAGTAAGTTCGCCATTACCCAGAATCTTAACTCCATCTCTAGGATTTTTAACGATACCAGCCTCGATTAATGTCTCTACTGAAACAACGGAATCGTTCTCAAATGCCTCAAGAGCGGAAAGGTTGATTCCGATGATTGTCTTAGAGTTTCTGCATTTGAAACCTCTCTTTGGCAATCTTCTGTATAACGGCATCTGACCACCTTCAAAACCTGGTCTCGGAGCTCCGGAACGAGCTTTCTGTCCCTTGTGTCCCTTACCAGCAGTCTTACCGTTTCCTGAACCGTGTCCACGTCCTCTTCTGAAATTATCGCTATGTGCAGAACCTGCTGCTGCCTGTAAATTGGATAAGTCCATTACTGACACCTCCTTATCTTATTATTAGATCTCTTCTACCTTTACATAAGGTGCTACTTTACGAAGTGCACCTGCTGTTGCTGCGTTATCTGGCAGCTCAACAGTTTTATATAACTTATTCAGTCCAAGTGCTTCGATTGTTTTTTTGTTCTTCGGAACAGCACCGATTGTAGATTTTACAAGTGTTACTTTTAATTTCTTATCTGCCATCTTAAAACTCCTCCTTAACCTACAATCTCTTCAACTGATTTTCCACGAAGTTTTGCAACTTCTTCCGGGGATTTTAACTGACTTAAAGCATTGATTGTTGCAAGAACAACATTCTGCTTGTTGTTAGATCCCAGAGATTTTGTACGGATATTTTTAATACCAGCCAGCTCACATACGTTACGAGCAGGACCACCGGCGATGATACCAGTACCTTCTGGAGATTTCTTTAATAATACAGATGCACCTGTATGTTTTCCGGTAACATCATGTGTAACACTGCCAACCTCATCTAATTTTACAGTGATGAGTTTCTTCATAGCATCTTCTTTTCCTTTACGGATTGCTTCCGGAATCTCGGATGCTTTTCCTAAGCCAGCACCAACATGGCCATTGCCGTCGCCGACAACAACTAAAGCTGTAAAACGGAAGTTACGTCCACCTTTAACAACTTTTGTTACACGTTTAATTGATACCACTTTTTCGTTTAATTCTAATTGACTAGCATCAATGATTTCACGTTTCATGTTTTGCGTTTCCTCCTATTAAAAGTCTAAACCAGCTTCTCTTGCTGCTTCGGCTAATGCCTTTACTTTACCTGCATATATAAAGCCGCCTCTATCAAAGACAACCGTTGAAATACCCTTGTCTAAAGCTTTCTTTGCAATAACAGTACCAAGCTTAGCTGCTGCTTCGACGTTATTGGTCTTCTCTAACTCTGCTTTTACATCCTTATCAAGTGTAGATGCAGAAACAAGTGTATTTCCAACTGTATCGTCAATAATCTGAGCGTACATATGATTATTACTTCTGAAAACAGCCAGACGTGGTCTCATCGCTGTACCTGCAAGATGATGACGCATTCTTCTATGTTTGTTTTCGCGAACTGCTGTTCTTGATTTCTTACTAACCATTTTTCGTCACTCCTTTAATTATTTCTTACCAGTCTTACCAACTTTACGTCTAATAACTTCATCAGCATATTTGATACCTTTTCCTTTGTAAGGCTCAGGTCTTCTCTTATCTCTGATTTCAGCTGCGTATTGGCCAACTTTTTCTTTATCGATACCAGATACAATGATTTTATTTCCATCAACTTTGGACTCAAGTCCTTCAGGATCTTCCATCTCAACCGGATGAGAATATCCTAAGTTCAGTGTGAGCACTTTACCAGCTTTAGAAGCTCTGTAACCAACACCGTTAACCTCGAGTTCCTTGGTATATCCATTGGTAACACCAACAACCATGTTGTTGATCAGTGTTCTTGTTAATCCGTGTAAGGATTTCATTTTCTTCAAATCGTTAGGTCTTGTAACGATGATCTCGTCACCCTCTAATTTGATGTCCATCTCAGATGGAAGGGTTCTTTCCAGAGTTCCCTTAGGACCTTTTACAGTCACATGATTATTTTCTGCAATATCCACTGTAACACCAGCCGGAACTGCGATTGGCATTCTTCCTATACGTGACATGCCCGTACCTCCTAAATTTTTTTGTGACAACAGATCGCATGACCTGCCATCGTGAATGTATAATTGCGGCTTACGCCGTAGTTACCTGATTCTTTAAGAACCTTCTCTCCCAGGTTGCAATAACCCGGAAGAAATGAAAGTTTTAAATAACATTGTATGAAAGGCTTAAAATATACCGAAAGAACCGAAGGTTCTTTCAATTTTGTCCGTCCAATGGTGGGCAAAATTTACCATACGAATGCTAATACTTCGCCACCAACCTGAAGCTTTCTAGCCTCTTTATCAGTTACGATACCCTGGTTGGTAGAAAGGATTGCGATACCTAAACCGCCAAGTACTCTAGGAAGCTCATCCTTGCCTGCGTATACACGAAGACCTGGTTTAGAGATTCTCTTAAGTCCTGTGATGATCTTTTCATTCTTATCTGCACCATATTTTAATGTGATGCGGATTGTTTTGAAGTTACCATCTTCAACGATATCATATTTTTCGATATATCCTTCATCTACAAGAATATCTGCGATTGCGATTTTCATTTTAGATGCCGGAACATCAACTGTATCATGTTTAGCAGTGTTTGCGTTACGGATTCTTGTAAGCATATCTGCGATTGGATCACTTGTTGTCATGATGTATATTTCCTCCTTTATTAAGTTACTGTGCCGTACATGCCGGACACAGCCGTCTGATTACCAGCTTGCTTTCTTAACGCCTGGTATCTGGCCTTTGTATGCTAATTCACGGAAACATACTCTGCAGATTCCGTATTTTCTTAAAACAGAATGTGGACGTCCACAAATTTTGCAACGTGTGTAAGCTCTGGTAGAGAACTTTGGTTTACGCTGCTGTTTTACTTTCATAGATGTTTTAGCCATTAAAATTCCCTCCTATTATTTGGCGAACGGCATATTGAACAATGTCAATAACTCACGAGCTTCTTCGTCTGTTTTTGCAGTGGTAACGAAAATGATATCCATACCACGAACTTTATCAACTTTATCATACTCGATTTCCGGGAAGATTAACTGCTCTTTGATACCAAGGGCATAGTTTCCACGACCGTCAAATGCATTCGGGTTAACACCTCTGAAGTCACGTACACGTGGTAATGCAAGGTTAATTAAACGATCCATAAACTCGTACATTTTCTCGCCACGCAGTGTTGTTTTACATCCGATTGCCATTCCTTCTCTGATCTTGAAGTTTGCAATTGCGTTTTTAGCTTTTGTAGGAACTGCTTTCTGACCTGTGATAGTCTCCATGTCTTTGATTGCAGCCTCTAATAATTTTGCGTTCTCTTTTGCTTCGCCAACGCCCATGTTTACAACGATCTTATCGAGCTTCGGCACTTCCATGATATTTTTATATCCAAATTTTTTGATCATAGCATCTACGATCTCATTCTGGTACTGTTCTTTAAGTCTGCTCAACTGTTTTGCCTCCTCTCTTCAATTAATCGATCACTTCGCCTGTTTTCTTTGCGAAACGTACTTTTTTATCTCCATCCATCTTGAAACCTACGCGGGTAGCTGTTCCTTTGTGAAGATACATAACGTTTGAAATGTCAACAGGTCCCTCCTGATGGATGATACCACCCTGCTGATTAGCCATGCTTGGTTTTGCATGTTTTGTCACCATGTTGATACCCTCTACCAGAACGGTATTGTTCTTTGTATTTACAGCAATAACTTTGCCTTCTTTGTCTTTATCTTTACCAGCGATCACTTTGACCATATCGCCTTTTTTAATTTTCATGGTTGCCATATCCTGGTCCTCCTACAATACTTCCGGAGCTAAGGAAACAATTTTCATGAACTGTTTCTCACGAAGCTCTCTTGCTACTGGTCCAAAAATACGTGTTCCTCTTGGAGTTTTGTCATCTTTAATAATAACTGCTGCGTTTTCATCAAATTTGATATAAGAACCGTCTTTACGACGTGCGCCTTTTACTGAACGAACAACTACAGCTTTTACGACATCACCTTTTTTAACAACACCGCCTGGTGTTGCCTCTTTGACCGTAGCAACTACTACATCACCAATATTCGCATATCTTCTAGTAGATCCACCCATAACACGAATAACGAGTAACTCTCTTGCTCCTGTGTTATCGGCTACCTTAAGTCTACTTTCCTGTTGTACCATGCTTGTAGCCTCCTTTAATTATTTTGCTCTTTCCATGATTTCTACAAGTCTCCATCTCTTATCTTTCGATAATGGTCTTGTCTCCATAACTTTTACTTTATCACCGATCTTACATTCGTTATTCTCGTCATGAGCTTTTAATTTGTATGTTTTCTTAACGATCTTGTTGTAAAGAGGATGTCTTACGTTATCCTGGATTGCAACAGTGATTGTTTTATCCATCTTGTCGCTTACAACAATACCAACACGTGTTTTTCTAAGATTTCTTTCTTCCACGACCGATTAATCTCCTTTCTGGAATCCTACTGCGCAACTTTTTCTTTCTCAGTAATGATTGTCTGAATTCTTGCAATATTCTTTCTTACTTCTTTGATTCTGCTTGTGTTGTCCAGCTGATTCGTTGCGTTCTGGAATCTCAAATTGAAAAGTTCTTTTTTAGCTTCTACTAACTGCGCATTTAAGTCTGTTACAGACTGGCCTTTTAATTCTTCTAAATATTTACTAGTTTTCATTTGATACACCGCCTTCTAAATCTGCACGTGAAACTACTTTACATTTGCAAGGTAATTTGTGTGTAGCAAGACGTAACGCTTCTTTCGCAACGTCTTCCGGAACACCGGAGATTTCAAATAATACACGACCTGGTTTCACAACGGCTACCCAGTACTCTGGAGCACCCTTTCCTTTACCCATACGAACACCCATAGGTTTATGAGTAATTGGTTTCTCTGGGAAAATTTTGATCCAAACTTTACCACCACGTTTGATATATCTTGTCATCGCAACACGGGCTGCCTCGATCTGGTTTGCTTTGATCCAGCATGGCTCAGTTGAAATAATACCATACTCACCATAAGTGATCGTATTACCTCTTGTAGCCTTTCCGCTCATAGAACCACGGAACTGTTTACGATGTTTTACTCTTTTTGGCATTAACATTACTGTACTCCTCCTTCCTTATTAGCTCTTGTAGGAAGTACCTCACCTTTGTAGATCCAAACCTTAACACCAACTTTACCGTAGGTTGTATCTGCTTCAGCGAATCCATAATCAATATCAGCTCTTAATGTCTGAAGCGGAATAGTTCCCTCAGAGTAGAACTCTGTACGAGCCATATCAGCGCCGCCAAGACGTCCGGAACAGGATGTTTTGATTCCCTTTGCTCCTGATTTCATGGTTCTTCCCATGCAGGATTTCATTGCTCTACGGAAAGAAACACGGTTTTCTAACTGTAATGCAATGTTCTCAGCTACTAACTGAGCATCACGATCCGGTCTTTTAACTTCTTTGATATCAACAACTAATTTCTTATCTGTGAATTTCTGAACTTCGCCTTTGATCTTCTCGATCTCAGCTCCGCCTTTTCCGATTACTACACCTGGTTTAGCTGTGTAGATGATAACTTTCACACGGTCAGATGCTCTTTCGATCTCAATCTTAGAAACACCTGCTGCATATAATTTCTTTTTCAGATATGTTCTGATATTGTAATCTTCTACTAAGAAATCTGCAAAATCTGCTTCCGCATACCACTTAGAGTCCCAGTCTTTGATAACGCCGACTCTTAAGCCATGTGGATTAACTTTCTGTCCCATATTTGACCTCCTTATTTCTCGTCAAGCACGATTGTGATGTGGCTCATTCTCTTTTCGATTCTGTAAGCTCTACCCTGTGCTCTCGGTCTGATTCTCTTCATTGTCGGTCCTTTATTTGCGTAGCACTCTGCAACATAAAGGTTTTCTGCTTTCATTCCATTGTTGTTTTCAGCGTTTGCGATTGCTGACTCTAATAATTTCTTTACTAAGCTTGAAGCATATCTTGGATTGTATGTTACAATAGCTAATGCTGTCTGAACATCCTTTCCACGGATTGCGTCTAATACGAAACAAGCTTTCTGAACAGACACTCTTGCGTAAGATAACTTAGCGGAAGGTCTGGTATCTTTTACTTCATTTCTTTCTCTTTTAATCTGACTTCTATGTCCCTTAGCCATGGATGAAACCTCCTTTCAAATATCTTATCTAACGCCTGATTTCTTTTCGTCTTTTCCATGTCCTCTGTAAGTTCTTGTTGCAACGAACTCACCAAGTTTATGTCCAACCATATCTTCTGTTACATATACAGGTACATGTTTTCTTCCGTCATGAACAGCGATGGTATGACCAACGAACTGAGGGAAGATTGTAGAACGACGTGACCATGTCTTAATAACAGATTTGTCACCAGATGCATTCATAGCGTCTACTTTTTTCAGCAGGCTGGCATCAGCGAATGGTCCTTTTTTTAATGAACGAGCCATAATTTACCTCCTATTTTGTCAGTCCCCTTTACACACTGCCGTGTGTTTCCTCGGACTCCGAACATCTTGTTTATTATATCAGAGATTACCGGAAGAAGCAAGCAAAACTTCTCCCGGTTTTCTAATTTTTTATTATTTTTTCAAAGACCGGAAGAAACAGTTTCTGCTCCTCATCCAGTCACCGTTGCAATTTCAAAAAACATATCTGTTTTTATCAGTTATTGCCACGAACCGGAAGAAGCGCTTTCTGCTTCTTCCAAGCCTTAAAATAATAAGCCCCAGCTTATTATTTTAAGGCTTTACCATCTCTACGTCTTACGATTAACTTGTTAGAAGCTTTATTCTTCTTTCTAGTCTTAAGACCAAGAGCAGGTTTACCCCAAGGAGTACATGGACCTGGACGTCCGATCGGAGCACGTCCTTCACCACCTCCGTGTGGATGGTCATTCGGGTTCATAACAGAACCACGAACTGTCGGGCGAACACCCATGTGACGTTTACGTCCTGCTTTACCGATGTTAACTAAGTTGTGATCACCGTTTCCGATAACACCGATTGTTGCACGGCATTTTAAAGGTACCATACGCATTTCGCCTGAAGGAAGACGAAGTGTTGCATATTTTCCTTCTTTAGCCATTAACTGAGCGCTCATACCAGCGGAACGAACTAACTGTCCGCCCTTGCCCGGATATAACTCGATGTTGTGTACCTGGGTACCAACCGGGATATTCTCAAGTGGTAAGCAGTTACCAACACGAACTTCTGCAGTTGCACCGCTCATAACTGTCATGCCGTCTGTTAAACCAGCCGGAGCAAGGATATATGCTTTCTCGCCATCTGCATAGCAGATCAAAGCGATGTTAGCTGTTCTGTTCGGATCGTACTCGATTCCGACTACTTTAGCCGGGATTCCGTCTTTACCGTTTCTCTTGAAATCGATAACTCTGTATTTTCTTCTGTTTCCACCGCCATGGTGTCTTACAGTGATTTTACCCTGATTGTTACGACCAGCGTTCTTCTTTAAAGAAGTTACCAGTGATTTTTCCGGAGTTGTTTTTGTGATCTCGGAGAAATCAGAGCCAGTCATATTTCTTCTGGAAGGTGTATATGGGTTATATGTCTTAATTCCCATTGTTGTTCTCCTTTCGATGTTTGTTATCGCGCATCGCTGCGCTTAGTTTGCTATCTAAAATTTATCTTACAGTCCAGCGAAGATCTCGATATCTTTGCTGTCTTCTGTTAACTGAACGATAGCTTTCTTTGTCTTAGCAGTTTTTCCATAAACCATGCCACGTCTTTTGTTCTTTCCATCCATGTTCATGGTGTTAACGCTGGCAACTTTTGTGCCCTCGAACATTTTCTCAACTGCTTCTTTGATCATGGTCTTATTTGCTTCCGGATGAACTAAGAAAGTATATTTCTTCTCAGCCATAGCTGCCATGGATTTCTCGGTAATAACCGGTTTGAGGATTACATCATAATACTGTACGTTTGCCATTATGCATACACCTCCTCGATAGTCTTAACAGCGTCTTTTGTTACAACAACTGTATCATATTTTAATACATCAAATACGTTTAACTCGTTTGTCTGAGCAGTTTTAACAGTCGGAACGTTGCTTGCAGATTTGATCACGTTTGCATCCATATCGTTTAATACAACTAATGCTTTCTCAACTTTTAAGTTGTTCAGAACCTGAACGAAGTTCTTTGTCTTAATGGAGTCAAGTTTTAACTCATCAACAACGATGAACTTGCTCTCATTTACTCTGGATGTGAGTGCAGATTTTAATGCTGCTCTCTTCTCTTTTTTGTTTAATTTGAAAGAGTAGTCTCTTGGTACCGGAGCAAATACAACTCCACCATGAGTCCACTGTGGAGCTCTTGTTGAACCCTGTCTTGCATGACCGGTTCCTTTCTGTCTCCATGGTTTTCTACCACCACCGCGAACTTCAGAACGTGTTTTTGCTTTCTGAGTTCCCTGACGGTTATTTGCAAGCTGCTGAAGTACTGCCATGTGTACAAGATGCTCGTTAACTTCTACTCCGAAAACAGCATCGTTTAACTCCAGGCTTCCTACTTCTTTGCCTTCCATATTATAAACAGCTACGTTAGCCATTGTTGTTTCCTCCTTTCCTATCTAAGCACTATTTACCTGCTTTTACAGTTTCTTTGATTGTTACCATGCATTTCTTAGCGCCTGGTACAGCACCTTTAACTAAGAGCAGGTTGTTCTCAGCGTCAACTCTTACAACTTCAAGATTCTGTGTTGTAACTTTTACGCTTCCCATATGTCCAGGCATTCCTTTTCCTTTGAATACACGGCTCGGTGAAGAACATGCACCGTTAGAACCCTGATGACGATGGAATTTAGAACCATGAGCCATAGGACCTCTATGCTGTCCTAATCTCTTGATAGCGCCCTGGAAACCTTTACCTTTGGAAATTGCAGTAGCGTCGATCTTGTCGCCCTCTGCAAAAATATCAGCTTTGATAACATCTCCAAGTTTGTACTCGTCTGCGTTCTCAAATTTGAACTCTCTGACATATCTCTTTCCGGATACACCAGCTTTTGCAAAGTGTCCCATCTGAGCTTTGTTTACGCCATGTCTGTTTCTGATTTCTTTCTTACCATTTGCATCTTTGCTGACAACTTTTTCTTTCTTGTCTGCAAATGCAACCTGAACTGCGCTGTATCCGTCGTTCTCTACAGTTTTGATCTGTGTTACGGAGCAAGGACCAGCTTCCAATACAGTAACCGGCACTAATACGCCGTCTGCGTTGAAGATTTGAGTCATTCCGACTTTTGTTGCTAAAATCGCTTTCTTCATTCTTTTACCTCCTGTTTACTCTACAGCGGAACGCTTCATGCCCATCGATGTGGGGTAGCGGAACCGTTCATCCTAGAAAGTCCATATAAGTGGATGTGGAAAACCACATAGAATGGAGGCTGATGCCGAACATTCTTTGCTTCTATATAAAACCCTTCAGGATATTAACAAATTTGTTTGAAGAATTATTTGTTCTTCATTTTGATATCGATGTATACACCAGCCGGCATCTCTAAACGAGATAAAGCATCAACTGTTTTCTGAGTTGGTGTTACGATATCGATCAGTCTTTTATGAGTTCTCTGCTCGAACTGCTCGCGGGAATCCTTATATTTGTGAGTAGCTCTTAAGATAGTAACTACTTCCTTCTTAGTAGGAAGAGGTACCGGTCCGCTCACCTGTGATCCGTTCTTCTTTACAGTCTCGATGATTTTTTTTGCTGATGAATCTACTAATTCGTGATCATAAGCTTTTAATGTGATTCTCATTACTTGACTTGCCATAAAAAAAGTCGCCTCCTTTTCGCACTTTTGCAAGCGATAAACTCGCTTTGGTACGACAAGCGGTGACTGCACACATTCCCGTGCGTATCATGAGCTTTTACCCATAAAAAGAAACTTCTTTGCACCATCGAATGCTTAAAGTTCTTCTGACAGCCTTCCGGTCTGCCCGCACGTTGTTTCTACTTTGTAGATGTTACTCGTATACAGTGACTTGTCGCCAGTTTCCTAACTTGACATTCGCTCCACGGAAAACCTGCCATATCGGCAGCAACCTCACGCTTCTACGCTATCAATGTCACAGCAATGCTTAGTATACACGATGATTTGCAGAAATGCAAGTACTTTTTTCACTTTTTGTGTTTCTTCTATTATAGAAGATACTCATCAAATGATGGTTTGTGGGTGATATGAGTCGCCCGTCCAAATGGTGAGTCGCAGGTTTGTGAATGGCATCTTGCGCAAAGCCGGAGTTAATTTTGGTTCCGTTGTACGAAAA
>ERZ791765.174-NODE-174-length-85925-cov-3.882835_pt1 | contig 85925 bp, 85 predicted proteins | sample MGYA00509949_ERZ791765 | MGnify/ENA primary metagenome ERZ791765 (study PRJEB30046, sample SAMN00791980) | human gut metagenome | study: EMG produced TPA metagenomics assembly of the A metagenome-wide association study of gut microbiota in type 2...
GAGACGGAGCAAATGAGCATCCTACACAAGCACTTTTAGACTTCTATACAATGCTTGATAAAAAAGGAAGCTTTAAAGATTTAAATGTAACAATTGTAGGAGATATTGCACATAGTCGTGTAGCGAGATCTAACGTGTTTGGGCTTAAAAAGTTAGGCGCTAATGTAACACTCGCAGGATGCGGCACACTTGCATCAGGCACAATGGAAGCATTAGGTGCTACAGTAACACATGACCTTAAGGCAGCTCTTAAAGATGCAGACGTTGTCATGGGACTTCGTATTCAAATGGAACGTCAAAAAGGTGGCCTTTTCCCTAACCTTAGAGAATACAGCCAAATTTATGGTTTAGATGAAGAAATGTTCAGCTTAGCAAGACCAGATGCTATTTTAATGCATCCAGCACCAGTTAACCGTGGAGTGGAGCTGATGCCAGAATTACTAGACAGCAACGTAAGTGTAATCGATGAGCAAGTTATGAACGGAGTAGCAGTACGTATGGCTATTTTAGCATTACTTAATGAAAGGAGAGGCAAATAATGAAAACTTGTATAAAAGGCGGGTTAGTTATTAACCCAAGTACAAAAATGGAAGAAATCGCAGATATCCTTATTGAAGATGGGGTTATCACCGCAATTGGAAATGTAGATGAAGAAGGCATGAATGTCATTCATGCAGAGGGAAAATGGGTAGTACCAGGCTTAATTGATCTTCATGTACACCTTAGAGAGCCAGGTTTTGAGCACAAAGAAACAATTGAAACAGGTTGTAATGCAGCAGCTAAAGGTGGCGTAACAACTATGTGCTGTATGCCAAATACAAACCCAGTGATTGATAATGAATGTGTTGTAGAATACATCAATACAATGGCAAAACGTGCAAATGGTGTTAAAGTACTTCCAGTAGGGGCAATCACAAAAGGTTTAGAAGGAGAAAGCCTCGCCAATATCGGTAAAATGAAAGAACATGGTATCTGCGCAATTAGCGAAGATGGTAAAACAGTTGCAGATGCAGGCCTTATGAAAAAAGGTATGAGCTATGCTAAGCCTTTTGACCTTCCAATTTTCTCACACACAGAAGACCGTAACCTTTCAGGTGGTGCTATGAATGCAGGTGTAAATGCACAGATCTTTGGAATTAAAGGAATCGGACGCGATGCAGAAGAAGTTATTGTTGCACGTGATATTATCTTAGCACGTACAACAGGTGCAAAACTTCACCTTTCACATATGAGTACAAAAGGAAGTATTGACCTTATTGAAATGGGTAAAAAAGTATGGGGAATGAACAACTTAACAGCAGAGACAGCACCTCACTACTTTATTTTAGATGATAGTATTTTAGGAGACTACGATGCTAACAAAAAAATGAGCCCTCCACTTCGTACAAGCGAAGATGTAGAAGCTATGAAGCGTGCACTTAAAGAAGGTATCATTGATGTTATTGCAACAGATCATGCACCACATCATTATGATGAGAAAAATGTAGAGCTTGAAAAAGCACCATTTGGTATTGTTGGTCTTGAAACAAGCTTTGCATTAAGCTACACACACTTAGTTCGAACAGGTATTCTTACACCGCTTGAACTTATTGAAAAAATGAGCTATAAACCAGCACAAATTATTAATCATCCAGCAGGTAGATTAGAAGTAGGTGCACCAGCAGATATAGCAATCATTGAAGTTGATACACCATATGTAATTGACTCAAGTACATTTGTTTCAAAAGGTAAAAATACACCATTCAACGGCATGGAAGTATACGGAGATGTTGAAGTAACTCTAGTGGATGGAAAAATTGTATATCAAAAATAAATAAATATTTATAACTATAAATAAATATTCACTATAACTGTAGATAAGTAGTATAATAGAAATTAGAAATAGTAGATTAAAAAAACAGAGGAGAAGAGCCATGATTGATAGATTACTCACCAAAATACAAACATTACAAAACCCAACTGTAGTAGGACTTGATCCAACTTATAGCATGATTCCAACCTTTATTAAGGAAGAAATGCTAGAGCGCTATGGAAGAACACCTAAGGCTGTAGCAGAAATGTTTATTAAGTTCAATAAAGCAATCATTGATGAAGTTTATGACCTCATTCCTTCAGTTAAACCTCAAATTGCTATGTATGAGCAATATGGTTTAGAAGGGCTTCGTGCTTACATGGAAACATGTGAATATGCAAAAAGCAAGGGTCTTATCGTAATTGGGGATATTAAAAGAGGCGATATTGCTTCAACAGCAGCAGCTTATGCAGGTCATATCGCTGGGGTAGACATTGAAGGTGAGCACTTTGATTTATGGCAAGAAGATGCCGTAACACTTAACCCATACATGGGCTTTGACGGCATTGAACCTTTTATCGAAGCATGTAACAAACAAGATAAAGGCTTATTTATCCTTGTTAAAACAAGTAATCCAAGTAGTAGTGAAATTCAAGACTTATTAGTAGATGGAATGCCAATTTATGATAAAACAGCAGATTTAGTAAGCAAGTGGGGCGAGCTTACTATGGGAGATATGGGTTATAGCCGTGTTGGTGCAGTTGTTGGGGCAACACATAAAGAACAAGGTACTGAACTTAGAGCGCGTATGCCACATACATTCTTCCTTGTACCAGGTTATGGTGCACAAGGCGGAACAGCTGAAAACCTTAAAGGTTTCTTTGATAAAGATGGTTTAGGAAGCATTGTAAACTCTTCAAGAGGTATTATTGCAGCCTACAAAAATGATACAGAATTTGGCGAAAGAGATTTTGCTAAAGCTTCAAGAAAAGCAGTAATTGCAATGAGAAATGACTTACAAGGAGTGATGGGTTAATATGAAAGCACAATTAATACTAGAAAATGGTATGGTATTTGAAGGTAAAGCCTTCGGATACCTTAAAGAGACAATCGGTGAGGTTGTATTCAATACAGGGATGACAGGATACCAAGAAATTCTTACAGACCCATCTTATTATGGTCAAATGGTTGTTATGACTTATCCATTAATCGGGAACTATGGGGTAAACCTTGAAGATATGGAGTCAACTAAAGCACACGTAAGAGCATTCATCGTAAGAGAAAAATGTGACTTTCCTAACAACTTCAGATGCGAATTAACACTTGATGGTTACCTTAAAGCACAAAAAATCATTGGTCTTGAAGGCATTGATACAAGAGCACTTACAAAAGTACTTAGAAATCACGGAACAATGCGTGCCATTATCGCAGTAAGAGAACTTACACCAAGTCAAATCAAACTTAAAATTGATAGCTTCAATAACCAACAGGCAGTACCAGAAGTAACAACAAAAGAAGTTTATACAGTAGAAGGAGACGGCCTTCATGTAGCTATGATTGACTGCGGTATGAAACAAAATATCGTACGTTCATTCAATGAAAGAGGATGTAAATTAACAGTATTCCCATATGATGCTACAGCTGATGAGGTACTTGCAGTAAATCCAGATGGTGTATTCTTATCAAATGGACCAGCTGACCCTAAAGATGTACCGACTGTAGTCAATATGATTAAAGAAATTGTTGGTAAAAAGCCAATTACAGCAATCTGCCTTGGACACCAACTTTTATCACTTGCACTTGGCGGGGATACATCAAAACTTAAATTCGGTCACCATGGTTGTAACCATCCAGTTAAAGACCATATTTCAAACCGTGTATACATTACATCACAAAACCATAACTACTATGTAAGCACACTTCCAGAAGGTGCAGTTGTGACACATACAAACTTAAATGACAACACAGTAGAAGGTATGTACTTTAAAGATCTTGACATCTACAGCGTACAGTTCCACCCTGAAGCATGTCCAGGACCTACAGATACAGCACACATCTTCGACGAATTCATTAAGGTAATGCAAGGAGGAAAACTATAATGCCAAGAGACTTAAGTATTAAAAAAGTATTAGTAATCGGATCAGGCCCAATCGTAATCGGGCAAGCAGCGGAGTTTGACTATTCAGGAACACAGGCTTGTCAAGCTATTCGTGAAGAAGGTATTGAAGTTGTCCTTGTAAACTCTAACCCAGCCACAATTATGACAGATAGAGAAATCGCTGACAAAATCTACATCGAGCCTCTTAATGCTGAGATGCTTGAAAAAATCATTGCAAAAGAAAGACCAGACAGTCTTCTTGCAGGTGTAGGTGGACAGACAGGTCTTAACCTTGCTGTAGAACTTCATGATAAAGGGATTTTAGATAAATATGGTGTACGTGTCATCGGTACACAAATTTCTGCTATTAAAGAAGGGGAAGATAGAGAACTCTTTAGAGATTTAATGGCAAGAATTAACCAACCAGTTATCGAAAGTGAAATCGTAGAATCTGTAGAAGATGCTGTAGCTTTCGCTAGAAAAATCGGTTACCCAGTTGTTGTAAGACCAGCTTACACATTAGGTGGTACTGGTGGTGGTATTGCCGAAACAGAAAGCGAACTTCGTGAAATTGCAGCAAGTGGTATCCACTTATCACGCGTAAACCAAGTTCTTATTGAAAAATGTATTAAAGGCTGGAAAGAAATTGAGTACGAAGTAATGCGTGACCAATACGGCACAGTTATTACAGTATGTAACATGGAAAATATTGACCCAGTTGGTATCCATACAGGGGATAGTATCGTAGTTGCACCATCTCAAACACTTTCAGATAGAGAATACCAAATGCTGCGCCGTGCATCACTAGACATTATCTCAGCTTGTGATATCCGTGGGGGCTGTAACGTACAGATTGCCCTTAACCCAGACAGCTTTGAATACGCTATTATCGAGATTAACCCTCGTGTAAGCCGTTCATCAGCACTTGCTTCTAAAGCAACAGGTTATCCAATTGCAAGAGTATCAGCTAAAATCGCACTTGGTTATGGCCTTGATGAAATCAAAAATGCCGTAACAGGTAAAACATACGCATGTTTTGAACCAACACTTGACTACTGCGTTGTTAAAATTCCAAAATGGCCATTCGATAAATTCTACACAGCTAAACGTACACTTGGTACAAAAATGATGGCGACAGGTGAAATCATGGCTATTGGAAATAACTTTGAAAGTGCTTTCCTTAAAGGTCTTCGTTCACTTGAAATCGGTCAATTTAGCTTTGAGCATAAAAAACTTGAAGAGTGTAGCTTAGACGAGCTTAAAGAAAAAGTAATTACAGCAGATGATGAAAGAATCTTTGCACTTGCTGCAATGCTTCGCATGCACTATAGAGAAGAACAAGTATGTAAAATCACAGGTATGGATATCTTCTATGTAAAACGTTTCAAATGGATTGTAGAACAAGAAGAAAAACTTAAAGAAATGGAATATGAAGATCTTACACCAAAATACCTTCGTAAATTAAAACGTCGTGGTTTTGCAGATAAAGCTATTGCAGAATTCATTGGTGTAACAGAAGATGATATCCGTGAACTTCGCATTAAATGGAACATTATGCCTGTATACAAAATGGTTGATACATGTGGCGGTGAGTTTGAAGCGGAATCTCCATACTACTACTCAACCTATGATGAAATCGATGAAGTTGTTGTATCAGACCGTGAAAAAGTTATGGTTATGGGTTCAGGTCCAATCCGTATCGGTCAAGGTATTGAGTTTGACTACTGCTCTGTACATGCTGTTCAAGCGCTTAAACGCCGTGGTATTGAAACAATCATTGTAAACAACAACCCAGAAACAGTAAGTACAGACTTTAATACATCAGATAAACTTTACTTTGAACCACTTACAGATGAAGATGCTTACCACATCATTATGAAAGAACAACCAAAAGGTGTTATCCTTCAGTTTGGTGGTCAAACAGCGATTAAACTTGCTAAGTTCTGTGACAAAATGGGTATTCCAGTACTTGGTACACAACCAAAACAAGTTGATGCAGCAGAAGACCGTGAGAAGTTTGATGAGATCTTAGAAAAACTTCAAATCAAACGTCCAAAAGGTAAAGCCATTTGGTCTGTAGAAGAAGGTCTTAAAGTAGCAGCAGAACTTGAATATCCAGTACTTGTACGTCCTTCATACGTACTTGGTGGCCAAGGTATGGAAATTACATTTGAAGAAGAACAGCTTTCAAGATACCTTGTAAATGCTTTCGACCGTGACCCAGAAAATCCAGTTCTTATTGACCGTTACCTTATGGGACGCGAGATCGAAGTAGATGCAATCTGCGACGGTGAAAATATCTTAATCCCAGGTATTATGGAACATTTAGAAAGAGCAGGTATCCACTCTGGAGATAGTACAACACTTTACCCAAGTGTAAATATCTCAGATAGAATTAAAGAAAAAATTATTGAATGTACACGCCTTCTTGCAAAAGAGCTTGAAGTACTTGGTATGATCAATATTCAATATATCGAATACAAAAATGAACTTTACATCATTGAAGTAAACCCTCGTTCAAGCCGTACAGTACCTTACATCTCAAAAGTAACAGGTGTACCAATTATCGACCTTGCAACACGTTGTATGTTAGGAGATAAATTACCAGACCTAGGTTATGGCATTGACCTTTATCCAGAACCAGAAAACTTCTATGCTGTAAAAGTACCAGTATTCTCAACAGAAAAACTTCCAAGAGTAGAAGTAAGCCTTGGACCAGAAATGAAATCTACAGGGGAAGTACTTGGTATTGGAAGCACAATCGAAGAGGCACTTTACAAAGGCTTTATCGCAGCAGGCAAAAAACTTCCAAGCAAACAAGGTACAATCTTTGCAACAATTCAAAAATACGACCAAGATGAGTTTATCGAAATTGCTAAACGCTTTAATGAACTTGGCTACAAATTCATTGCTACAGAAGGAACAGCTAAGAAACTTAGAGAAAATGGCATGGAAGTAAGAGAAGTTGGTAAACTTTCAGAAGGTAGCAATGAAATCATTGACCTTATTAGAAGTGGTGAAATTGATCTGCTTGTGAACACACCAACAAAAGGAAATGACTCAACACGTGATGGTTTCAAAATTAGACGTCATGCTATCGAATCATCACTTCAAATCGTAACATCACTTGATACATTACGTGCAATGGCTGATATTACGGTAAAAGATTTAACAATCGAACAAACAGGTATCTTCAACATGGGAGATAAAAGAGATGAGTAAAAAAGTTGTATTAGGTAAAGTCCTATTAAATGAAATGATTGAAAAAGACGTTTACAAAATGGTTATTCGCCAGGAGGAAGCTGCAAAAAGTGCAGCTCCTGGCCAATTTGTAAACCTTTATACAAAATCAGAAAGTATGCTTCTTCCTCGTCCAATTAGTATTTGTGAAATTGGCACAGATACACTGACACTTGTATATGGTGTAGTAGGAAAAGGTACAAAAGAGTTTTCAAGCTACAATGTAGGGGATGCTATTAAACTTACAACAGCCCTTGGGAATGGCTTTACACCAGCTGATGCTAAGGTACACGTTCTTGTAGGGGGCGGTATTGGTGTGCCACCACTTGTAGAACTTGCAAAACACCTTGAAGGTGAAAAAATTGCAGTCATTGGATTTAGAGAGGCACCATTCTTACATGATCGTTTAGAAGAGCTTGGTGTTAAAGTTTATGTAGCAACAGATAGTGGCGCACATGGCTTTAAAGGAAATGTTGTAGAGCTTATGGAAGAGAAAGGCTTAGTAGGAGACTACTACTATAGCTGTGGACCAAAACCAATGCTTCGTGCACTTGCTGCTTTCTGTGAGGCAAAAGGTAAACCTGTACAAGTTTCTTTAGAAGAACGTATGGGATGTGGCTATGGCGCTTGTGTAGGCTGTGTATGTAAAACAAAAGCAGCAAATGAAGTAGGCTATGAACAACAGAAAGTTTGTAAAGACGGCCCTGTCTTTTTAGGAAGCGAGGTAGTTTGGTAATGAGTAAAATAGACTTAAGCGTAAATATTGGTGGGGGACTTATTTTAGATAACCCAATTACAACAGCATCAGGAACTTTCTCTCCAAGAGAAAGCAGTGAGTTCTATGATCTTAGTGAACTTGGTGCAATGATTACAAAAGGTATTGCCAATGTTCCTTGGGAAGGCAATCCAACACCTCGTATTGCAGAAACTTACGGTGGGATGATTAACTCTGTAGGTCTTCAAAATCCAGGAGTAGATTACTTTATTGAACATGAATTACCTTTTGCAAAGCAGTTTAATACAAAAGTCATTGCAAACGTAGCAGGACGTAGTATTGAAGACTACTGTGAAGTAGTAGAAAAATTAAGTGAAACAGATGTAGATGCATTAGAAGTAAATATTTCATGCCCAAATGTTAAAAAAGGTGGTATTGGTTTTGGTGTACAATGCGATTTAGCGGGGAGCGTTGTAAAAGAGGTAAGACGTGTTTCTAAGAAACCTCTTATTATTAAACTTTCACCAAACGTAACAGATATTACAGAGATTGCAAAAGCTGTAGAAGCGGAAGGAGCGGATGCGATTTCTTTAATCAATACACTTCTTGGGATGAAAATTGATGTCCATCGTATGCGTCCTGTAATAGCAAATAAAATGGGTGGTTTTTCAGGACCAGCTATTAAGCCAGTAGCAGTACGTATGGTTTACCAAGTAAGACGTGCAGTAAATGTGCCAATTATTGGACTTGGCGGTATTATGACAGGGGAAGATGCCGCAGAGTTTATCTTAGCTGGTGCAGATGCTATTTCAGTAGGAACAGCAGCACTTGTTAATCCAACAGCACCAGTAGATATTAAACGTGAACTTGTGGAGTATATGGAACGTTACGGATTTAAAAATTTAGCAGAACTTCGTGGTGCCTTAAACGAATAGAGTATAAAGCATTTAAAAAGAAAAAGACTATGCCAAAAGATGCATAGTCTTTTTCTTTTTAGGGAAACTACAGCATATAGAAATCTATATCTTTCAAATTAATTAAGGAGGCACTATTATGAAGAAATTCATGACCATGCTCATTGTGGGCCTTGGATTTGTCATGCTGCTTACAGGTTGCAGTAGAGATGACCAAGGTAAAGTAGATTCAGCAGCTAATGGGCAAGTAGTAGAACTGGAAGGACAACAAGACCAATATGGCTGGTTCCCTCATATGCGACTTACTTTCAATGGAGACACACTTACAGAAGTTTATTTTGATTACATTGATGATAATGGCGCTAAGAAATCTGATGATGAAGAATATAATTCAACTATGAAAGAAAAGACAGGTGTGAGTGCTAAAGAAGCACAGGAAATGCTTCGTCAAAATCTTATTGCAGTACAAAATCCAACAGCAGTAGATATTGTAACAGGTGCAACACAGACTTCTACAGAGTTTATGGCTATGGCAGATCAAGCTTATAAACAATACTTTAATGGTGAAGTCAGTGCCAATAACTATGGTAACGGTAACCCAAATACAACAACAGATGATAAAGGCATCACAGATGATAAGCAAGTTCAGGAGCAAAAACCAGAAGGTGAAAATGCACCAACTTATGATAATGGTGGGGATGGAAGCCCTAATTCACCTGAAAACAATAAAAACTCAGAAGGTAGCGACAAAGCATCCTCTGCATCAGAAGGTGCTGGAGAATCTGGTGGCGGCGCTGGTGCCGGCGGTGGCGGTGCAACAGCAGAATAAAATAACAAATAAATAAATAAAAGGTGCTAAGTTTGATTAGCACCTTTTATTTTTCTATAGCCATATTAAATTGTACAGGGTAAAGAACTTGTCCTTTGAAGTCTAATTCTTCAGGACTAAGTTTTTTCACAAGAAAAGCTTCTTCTGGGAAGCTAGCAGGTGGTGTAATTTCATATTGAGAAGCTGGTTCAAAACCAAAACGTTCATAGAATTTTGGATCACCTAATACAATGATAAGCTTATGTCCTAAGTATTTTGCTTTTTTGAGTCCTTCCTCAATAAGTAAACTACCAATACCTTTTTTCTGAGCGTCTTCTTTTACACCTAGAGGCGCAAGCGCTAAGGCCGGATAAGTTTTATTGCCATCTTTAATAACAACGCGTGTGAAAAGAATATGTCCTAAAATTTCAGAGTTTTCCTCTGCAACTAAAGAAAGTTCACTATGGTAGTAATTAGTTGTTCTAAGTCTGTCAACAAGCTCAGCTTCAATAGTACGATTGAAAGCAGATTGATGTACAGCAAAGATCGATGTATAGTCATCTTTTTGTTCTGGTCTAATAATCGCCATGTCAGTCCCTCCTTCTAGGTAAGTCTATTTTAACAAATAATATGTGGATAAGCCATAGATTATGCTTAGAAAATAGATTTAACGCTATTAGATAATGTTTAGAATATATTTAAAATTAATAGATTTTTTGGAGAGAGAATTGTATGAAATATATCCAGTATGGAAAACACTTTGTATTCTTTAAGTGTTTTAAGGGCGACACAAGGCAGAAAATGGGAAGATATTGCCATTGAACTTGATAAAAGAAAATAAAGTGTACTATAATGAGCATAGAAACTAAGGAGGCATAGCTATGCATATTGTATTACATGAACCAGAAATACCACAAAATACAGGAAATATTGCGCGTACATGCGCAGCAACAGGTGCCAAACTGCACCTTATTGAGCCATTAGGTTTTTCAATTGATGAAAAAGCTTTAAAGCGTGCAGGTCTTGATTACTGGCACCTTTTAGATGTTAAAACGTATAAAAACTTTGAGGAATTTCTAGAAAAGAATAACTATCCTAAAATTTATATGGCTACAACCAAGTCTCAACATACACATGTAGATGTGAAGTATGATGAAGACAGCTATATTATGTTTGGGAAAGAAAGTGCAGGGATTCCAGAGGAGATTTTAGTAAACTACCCAGATACCTGTGTACGTATTCCGATGATTCCAGAAGCAAGATCACTTAATTTATCGAACTCTGTAGCCGTTATTCTCTATGAGGCTTTAAGACAGACAGATTTTAAACTGCTTCAGACAGAAGGAGCGCTCCATCGTCTTCATTGGTAAGAAAAATATCTCTTGATGTATAGAATGGATAAAGCTGTATCATAATATAACAGTATTTGAAAAATTATACTCAGGAGGAACTATGAGAACATTAAAGAGGCATATACTTGTAATGGGATTCATCTTATGTACATGTGTAAATGTATATGCGGCTAATAGTGGAAGTCAAAGTTTATTTCCTAAGTCTCTTGGCATGACTGGCGAGATAGTAGGAAAAAATGTTAATATACGTAATCATCCAGATGTACATGCAGATGTTATTGAGAAGGTAAGCCATAAACCTGTTCAAGTAGTAGGCAAGAACCACGAATGGTATAAGGTTTTAACACAAAACGGAGAAGGCTGGGTGTATAACACGTATGTAGAGGTGCAGCGTGAAGAACTTATTCCTTATGCTAAGGTGAAAGGTGAAGAACTTGTAGAGTATGGCTTACAGTTTCTAGGTACACCTTATGTATGGGGTGGAAATAACTTAACGGGCGGTGTAGACTGTTCAGGCTTTACCCAACAAGTATTTGGTGCTTTTGATATTGATATCAGCAGAGTTTCTTATATGCAGGCCTTAGATGGCGAAGAAGTCAGTAAGAATGAATTAAGAACAGGGGACCTTATTTTCTTTGATACAACAGGTATCAATAATGGTCAGATTTCACATGTGGGTATCTATATGGGAGACGACAAGTTTATTCACTCAGAAAGTACAAGAGGTGTGACGGTTAGTAATCTAAGCAGTGGTTATTATACACGTAACTATGTAAAAGCCATTCGTGTGCTTTAATGGATGAAGAAAGGAGGCTACTTATCAAGTAGCTTCTTTTTTTGTTTTCAAAAGCTCAAAAATGTGTAATAATAAGGATAAAATGAGATACAAAAGGAAGAAAGTATAGAGGGTTATTGATTATGAATGAAAGAACCTTAAAAAAATTAGAATTTCATAAGATAAAAGAAATGCTTAAAGCACACGCTGTAACGGAGAGCGGTAAAGAACGTGTAGAAGCACTCCTTCCAAGCTCTGACTATGAAGAAGTTGCAAAGCTTCAACAAGAAACAGCTGAGGCTTTAGCTATGTCGGTTAAAAAAGGTAAAGCACCTCTTGGCAGCACAAAAGAGATCCGCACAGCTCTAAAACGTGTGGAAATAGGTGCTATATTAAGCAGTGGGGAGCTTCTTAATATAGCCAGTATTCTAAGAACAAGTAGACGCCTTAAAAGTTATTACAAGGAAGATGTAGAAGAAGTTAAGTCACCAGCTCTTGAAGGTTACTTTGAAAGTTTAGCAGTATACCCAGATGTAGAACGTGAAATTACACGTTGTATTGTAGCAGTAGATGAAATTGCAGATGATGCGTCACCTGAACTTGCTCAAATTAGAAAGCAAATTAAAGCAGCTAATGGTAAAATCCGTGAGACCCTTCATAGTATTATTTATTCTTCAAAATATCAGGACATGCTTCAAGAGGCCGTTGTAACTATGCGTCAGGACCGCTACTGTGTACCGGTTAAAGTGGAGTATAAGAATGCTTTTAAGGGGATTGTACATGACCAATCTTCAACAGGTTCAACTGTATTTATGGAGCCAGTAGCAGTTGTAGAATTAAACAACAACCTTAAAGGGCTTCATATGAAAGAAGTAGATGAAATCGAAAAGATTTTAACGAACCTTACGAATTTAGTAGCAGATGTAGCACCATTTATTTTAATGAACTATGAGAATATTACAGCTCTAGATGTGATTTTTGCTAAAGCAGAATTTGCTCTTAAAATCGATGCAAGAGAGCCAAAACTTAATAATAAAGGGTATATTAATCTTAAAAAAGCAAGACATCCACTCCTTAATCAAAATGAAGTTGTGCCTATTGATGTGTATGTAGGGGATCAGTTTACGACTCTTCTTATTACAGGACCTAATACAGGGGGGAAAACCGTAACACTTAAAACATTAGGTGTGTTTACACTTATGGCACAAGCAGGGATGCAGATTCCAGCAGGTGAAGGAAGTATGATTAATGTCTTTGATGATGTTTTTGCAGATTTAGGTGATGAACAAAGTATTGAACAAAGCTTAAGTACCTTCTCAGCTCATATGACTAACTTAGTGCGTATTTTAAATGATATGACACTTAATTCACTTATTTTACTTGATGAGGTAGGTTCAGGTACTGACCCAATTGAAGGGGCAGCTTTAGCTATGTCTATTTTAGAACATTTAAGAAAGCAACAAATTCGTACGGTTGCTACAACACACTATAGCGAACTTAAGCTCTATGCTGTTTCGACAGAGGGCGTAGAAAATGCAAGTTGTGAATTTGATGTAGAATCTTTAAGACCAACTTATAAGTTACTTATTGGTGTACCAGGTAAGAGTAATGCTTTTGCCATTTCTATGAAGCTTGGACTTCCAGAACATCTTATTGAAGATGCAAAACAGTTTTTACATAAAGAAAATGTAAAAATGGAAGATATTTTAGTAGAGTTAGAATATAGTAAACGTATGTCTGAGATTGAAAAAGAAAAAGCAGAAGGCTTTAGAAAAGAAGCCGAACGCTTAAAAGATGAAATCCAGAAAGAACGTAAAAAACTTGAAAAATCTAAACAAAAAATCATGGAACGTGCGAATGAGAAAGCGAATGTCCTCTTAAAAGAAGTACAAAAGCAGGCTGATGATATGTTAAAAGAAGTACGTCAGGCAGCACGTCAGGCACAAGTTGTTATTGATGAAAAAGGTCTTCATGATGCTAAGAAGCAATTAACAGAAGGGACTACTAAGATGCAGGGCAAACTGCAAAAAGCTGTAGGGCGCAAAGTAGGACACAAAAAGGTTTCTAAAAATATTCAACCAGGTGAAAAAGTTATGGTGACAACCCTTATGCAGCCAGGTGTTATTTTAGAAGCACCAGATAGCAGTGGTAAAGTACTTGTACAGGTAGGGATTCTTCCTGTTAAAGTGAAACTGACAGATCTTCAACGCATAGATGAAGAAGCTGTGTCTCAACCCGTTAAAAAAGATAAACCTAAAACAAATAGCGGTGTAAGTCATCGTATTAGTAAAACCATGAACATTAAAACAGATGTAGATGTAAGAGGCTTAATGGTAGATGAGGCATTACCTATTGTAGATAAATATTTAGATGATGCTTACCTTTCAGGCCTTAAACAAGTAACGATTATTCATGGTAAAGGCACAGGTGCCTTAAGACAAGCTGTTACGCAGATGCTAAAACGCCACCCACATGTTGCTTCACATAGACCAGGTCTATATGGTGAAGGTGAAATGGGTGTAACAGTTGTAGAAATTAAATAATAAGGAGGAAAACTTATGAACAAGACAAAAATTCTCGTTGTAGATGACGATACGAATATTGCAGAACTAATTTCCCTATACCTTCAAAAGGAAGGGTATGAAACACAAGAAGTATACAGTGGTAAACAAGCTGTTGAAGTTTATGAAACTTATAAACCAGATTTAATCTTACTAGATGTTATGCTACCTGAAATGGACGGTTATGATGTATGTAAGGCTATAAGACGTACAAGTAAAACACCTATTATTATGCTTACAGCTAAATGTGATGTATTTGATAAAGTATTAGGCTTAGAACTTGGTGCTGATGACTATATTTCAAAACCATTTGACCCAAAAGAACTTATTGCTCGTGTTAAAGCTGTACTAAGAAGAACCATTAAAGACGAAGAAGTGCCTGTAGAGGTGAAAAATCGTATTGTACTTGAAGACCTTATTGTCGATAAAGACAATTATTCAGTAACTTACCAAGGTAACTTATTAGAATTACCACCAAAGGAACTTGAAGTACTTTACTTCCTTGCAAGTCATCCAAAACAAGTATTTACAAGAGAGCAGCTTTTAGACAAAATCTGGGGCTATGATTTTGTAGGTGATACACGTACAGTAGATGTGCATATTAAAAGGCTAAGAGATAAATTTGAAGGTGATCATCCATGGAGCATAAAAACAGTATGGGGAGTAGGATACAAGTTCGAGAGATAAAGAGAAAATCTCTCTTTCCAACTTTATTTAGTAAACTACTTACTTTATACCTAAGTATTTTAGTTGTTACTTTTATATTCTTCTTTGCGATCTTCTCGAATGCTTTTCAAAAATACTATGTAGACTATACCGAGAATATTATGATTAAGCAGGCAAAGCTGATTGCAAGTGAGTATCAAGAAGTAGGAAGTATGAAACAATCTTTGCAAAAGACGTTAGAACGTGTTTTCTTGCGTGTAGAAGTATTAGACAGCTATCTAGATGCGACAACTTGGATTGTAGACAGGGATTATAATATGGTAGTGGCTTCAGGCAAGCAGGATTCTATGATGATGGACCGTAAGCTTGCCAACCCAGAAGTCATTCAGGAAGTGTTTAAAGGCAATGTTATTTCACAGCAGACAGGGTTTGAGCAGTACTTTGCGACACCAGTACTCACAGTAGGCTATCCGATTATACTAGGTAATCAGATCGAATATGCCCTCTTTATTCACACACCTATGCCTCAAATTCAGAAAATCATTGATGAAGTACGTAATATTTTAATGAAGGCTGTATTTATTACAACGAGTATAATTTTTGTACTTATTTATTTTATGTCTAAGCAGATGACTAAACCGCTTAAACAAATGAACCAAATTGCTAAGAAAATCGCTAATGGGGACTTTGAAAAGCGTGTATCAATAGATGGAGAAGATGAAATCAGTCAGCTAGGTAGCTCTCTTAACTATATGGCAGGAGAGTTAGATAAGATAGAGGCTAACCGTAAGTCCTTTATCGCCAATGTATCCCATGATATGCGTTCGCCCCTTACGTCTATACAGGGGTTTGTTACAGCTATTTTAGATGGGACAATCCCACCTGAAAAGCACGAGAAGTATTTACGCATTGTTCTTAATGAGTCACAGCGTATGATTAAGATGACCAATGATATTTTAGAACTGAATAAAATGGAAGAAGGCAATTTGCCACTTAAGAAGATGGAATTTGACATTCATGAAATGATTCGTGACCTTTTAGATAACTTTGAGCAGGTTACGAAAGAGAAAGAAGTCAAGGTCAATGTGATTTTAGATAAAAAAGATCAGATGGTGTTTGCAGATCCTGAAAAAATAGCCAGAGTTGTTCAAAATTTATTAGATAACGCGTTTAAATTTGTTAACAAACAGGGAACAATTGAGGTAGAGACTGTAGCTAAACAACATAAAATATGGGTCTATATCCGTAACAGTGGCCCGGCTATTCCAGAAGAAGAACAAAAAAGTATATGGGAACGCTTCTATAAGGCTGATTTATCAAGAGGTAAAGATAAAAAGGGCATGGGTATAGGCCTTGTCATTGTAAAAGAAACGATGAAACAGCATAATGAAGAACTTGGTATTATCTCTAAAGAAGGTGAAATGGTCACATTTTATTTCACACTTTCTAAGATTTAGTTCAAAATAATACTACCTTCTTTTTACAATGTGTTAATACAGTATTCAAAAAGCAATCCTATACTACAGTCATAAGATAAGAAGTTGTAAATGGAGGCGACGTTATGCAAGACAATAACTTAAATAATCCTAATGAACAAGATTCAATTATAGATGTACCTTATACATCAGAGCCAAAGCCAGAAGATGAAATGAATCAAGAAGAAGCTACTTATGCAAAGGAAACAGCTCAGCCAAGAGCTAATAAAGATATTCCTCTTCCACCTTACATTGAGCCAAATGGGACTTATTATCATGAAACCATTAAAGAGAAAAAACGTGGAAGTAAGGCAAGTAAGAAACAAGGGCCTGGTGGTTTCGGTAAGTTTGCAGCAGGGCTTGTTATTGTAAGTATGGTAGGTGGTGTATCATTAGGCGCAGGTTATGCTTTTACAGCACCTCTTGCAAATAAGCTCTATGAAGACAAGTACGGTATTACAAAAGAAGTTGCAGAAAAAAATGAAGTAACACCTTATGCACAGTCAACAGGATATGTAACACCACTTTCAGCGAATAATTCTATTGCAGACATTGCAGAAAGTGTAGGACCATCTGTTGTATCCATTAAAAATAATAAAGTTGTAACAACATGGGCAGGGGAATTTAATCAAGAAGGACTTGGTTCAGGTGTTATCTTTAAGGTAGATGATCAGAAAGTGTATATCATTTCTAATGCACACGTTGTTGAAGGAGCTACTACACTTACTGTTACATTCTTAGGGAACTCAAAAGTGCCAGCCAATATTGTTGGGTATGATACCATAACAGACATTGCAGTGGTAGCTGTAGATAAAGCAGATATTCCAGCTGATATTGTAGGCCAAATTAAACCAGCTACATTAGGAGACAATGACAAGCTTCGCGTAGGTGACTTAGCAATAGCTATTGGTACACCAATTGATGAGGCTTATGAAAATACAGTAACAGTAGGGGTAGTAAGTGCCCTTGACCGTGAAATCAGCTTAACAGATCAAAAGCTTAACTTAATCCAAACGGATGCAGCCATTAACCCTGGTAACAGTGGTGGCGCTTTGGTAGGGCCAACAGGTGAAGTTGTTGGAATTAATACGATTAAGTTAGTTGATAGTGAAATTGAAGGTATGGGCTTTGCGATTCCAATCAATGACGTTAAACCGATTGTAGAAGAGCTTATGGCAACAGGTAGCATTGCAAGACCAGTGCTTGGCATTGTAGGAGAAAACCTTACAGAAGAACTTGGTAATTACTGGGATATTCCAGTAGGGATTATGGTTGTACAGGTACAGCCAGGTACAAGTGCTGATGTAGCAGGTATTAAACAAGGAGATGTTATCCTAGAATTTGATGGACAACGCATCAGTACGATGGAAGAACTTAAGGAGCTACTTTTAGATAGAAAAGTAGGGGACCAAGTGAAAGTTAAAGTAGTACGTGGTTCACAAAAACTTACACTAGATGTAAAACTTCAAGGAAAAGCACAGCCAGCTGTACAATAAATTGAAAAAGAATGCCGAGGATACCCTCGGCATTCTTTTATATTGCAAAGATTTATGATACAATGTAAGGCAGTAAAGGAGCGGATACTATGAGCCTTATTAATGAATTAAAACCAGAGGATAAAGTGCAAGGGAACTATCTGTGTAAATATAAACAAATCCTTAAGAATAAAAACGGTAAGGAGTACATTACGATTAAACTCCAAGATGAATCAGGCCTTTTAGAAGGGAAGATTTGGTCTATTCATCCCGGTATAGAAAGCTTTTTAGCCGATGAAGTGGTTTATGTAGAAGGAGATGTGGTGCTCTACCAAGATAATCTTCAGCTCAACGTAGGTAAAATTAGAAGAGCTGAAGAAGGTAGTTATGACCTAACTGCCTTACTTCCACATACGCGTAAAGATGTGAAGGAACTTGAAAATAGACTATTAGAATTAATCGACCAGGTCGAACATCCTGCTATTAGACAGCTCCTTGAAAATATTTTCTGTGATGAAGCGGTCTATAAAGACTTTATGCTAGCAGCAGCAGCAAAAAGTGTACACCACGCTTATATAAGTGGACTTTTAGAGCATACAATCAATGTAGCCCATATTGGTGTGTACTTGTCAGGGCTTTATGAAGGGGTGAACCGTGATTTAGTCATTGCAGGATGCTTACTTCATGATATAGGGAAGTTATACGAGCTTTCACCATTCCCACAAAATGATTATACAGATGAAGGGCAACTTTTAGGGCATCTTATCTTAGGGCTTGAAAAAGTGATTGAAGCAAGTAGGGAAATTCCAGATTTTCCAAAGGAAGCAGGCCTCATTTTAAAACATATCTTGCTGGCCCATCATGGCGAATATGAATATGGTTCACCAAAGCGTCCAAAATGTATAGAAGCGATGATTGTACACCTTGCAGATAATGCAGACTCTAAGCTTAAAATGTTTGAAGAACTTCTTCAGGCAACAGATGAAAACGAGAAGAATTTAGGCTATCATAAAATTTTAAATCGTAATATGAGGCGTACTATTTTATGAGAAAAAGCGAAACACGTATTTCAGCTAATGAAATTAACCGCTTTATGTACTGCCCTAACCAATGGTATTACAAAAGAATCTATGGCACTAAAGCCCTTAATGAGCAGTATAAGGCTTTAGGCATAGAAAGCAGTAGCCATGAATCCAACTTTGAAAAGGGAATGCAGCATCATAAAAGATATCATCTGAAATACCGTTTATTATGTTATGTAAGATGGGTCATTATGCTGATCATTGTTCTTAGCGTGATGAAAGTGGTGATTGAGTGGATACAGTAGTTTTTGTAAGTATAGTAGCAGTTTTTTTAGGACTTTTATATGTGCTTTTAAGACCGAGTATTAAGGTATATCATAAGGTACAGACAGGAGAAAAATTTGCTAGCCTTGTTTATACAGATGAAACAGGGGGGAAACTTTTAGTATCAGAAAAGTGGGATTTGCAAGGAAAGCCAGATTATATCTTTAAAAAATGGTTTAGAAATCAGTATATTCCTTTTGAAATCAAAAGTGGGAAAGCTAAGGAAGACTGGCCACATGAAGGAGACTTGATGCAGCTTTTAGCCTATTTTATCTTAGTAGAAGAAGCATACGGCACAAGACCACCTTATGGCAGGTTGGTTTATAGCAATAAAACCTTTAAAGTACGTAATACATGGAGGCATCGTAATCAGCTTAAAAAGGTACTTGAAGAAATGCGAGAGATGCTCGATGAATATGGTGGAGCCAGAACGACTAAGAATTACTTGAAATGTAAAAATTGCATTTGTCAGTATACAGTCTGCGAATGTGAGGAAGAGGATTAGAATGAACGAAACAGTGAAGAAAAACGACATTTATGAAATAGAGATTACAGATATAGGCACGAATGGAGAAGGCATTGGGAAGCTTAATGAATTGGTCATTTTTGTACCGGATGCTGTAACAGGTGATAAACTTAAAGTGAAAATACTTAAAGTGAAAAAGAACCTAGCTTACGGTAAGGTTGAAGAAGTAATAGAACCTTCGCCTCTTAGAAGAGAGCCTTACTGCGCTGTATCTAAGAAGTGCGGAGGGTGTCAGCTTCAACACCTTTCTTACAAGGCGCAGTTAGAATGGAAACAAAATAAAGTATACAATGCTCTTACACGTATTGGAGGCTTAAAAGATATAGAAGTGCTGCCTACACTCGGTATGGAAAATCAAGCTCACTACCGTAATAAGGCACAGTACCCAATTCGTAAGGAAGATGGCAAGGTACAAATCGGTTTTTATGCAAGCCGTAGTCACCGCGTTGTTGACTGGGAAAGCTGTGGCATCCAAGATGCAAGATGCGAACAGGTTATTAAGATTGTTAGAAACTTCTTAGAGACACATAATATTTCTATTTATGATGAAGAAAAGCATACAGGCCTTGTAAGACATTTAATGGTGCGTACAGGATTCTTTACAGGGGAAATGATGGTATGCCTTGTCATAAATGGAGACAGCCTGCCACATAAAGAGGCCTTTTTAAAAGCACTTGAAGCCGTAGAAGGCATTACAAGTGTTGTGTTAAGCATTAATAAAGCTAAGACCAATGTAATTCTGGGTTATGAGATCAAAGTGCTCCAAGGCCGAGATTATATTATTGATACAATTGGGGATTTAAAATTTAAGATTTCAGCACTTTCCTTCTTCCAAGTGAATCCAGTGCAGACTAAAGTGCTCTATGACAAAGCATTAGAGTATGCAGAGCTTACAGGGAATGAAACGGTATGGGATGCCTACTGCGGGACAGGAAGTATTTCACTTTTCCTAGCACAAAAAGCTAAGAAGGTATACGGCGTAGAAATCGTAGCCCCTGCCATTGAAAATGCCAATGCCAACGCAGAACTTAATGGCATTACCAATGCAGAGTTCTTCGTGGGGAAAGCAGAAGAAGTTATTCCGGCTAAGTACGAAGAGGGTCTTGTAGCTGATACAATCGTAGTAGACCCACCACGAAAAGGCTGTGACGAAGCACTTCTTGAAACACTTATTAAAATGGCCCCAGAGAAAATCGTATACGTATCCTGTGACCCTGCAACCCTTGCAAGGGATTTAGGATACCTAGCAGGAAATGGCTATAAAGTAGAAAAGGTACAACCAGTGGATATGTTCCCAGAGACAACCCATGTGGAGACGTGCGTACTTTTGTCCCACAAAAACCCACAAACATCTCCACCGTCTTTATAAACAGGAAAATTAAATAAAATAGACTTGAGGGGCAGTTCTGCTTCATCACATGGAAAAATCTCTATTTCTTTGATTAGCGAAGAAATCAGAGATTTTTTCTCTTCATCGCTGATTTTATCAAAGACTTTATCAAAGTTTGCTAACAAGGTATAGATATTCTCCAAGGTAATGGCATCTTGCTCTACGGCTTTACGGCGTAGCTTTACATCTTCAATCTTTTCTTCAAGGTCAACAATAATGTCATACAACCCATCAAGTCGGAGTGTCATATCATGGAGCTTGCGTTCTCTAAAGCGAGTATCCTCTGGCAAGTTGTCAATTTCATTTTCAAGGCGGGTTTTATTGAGTTCAACCTCTCGCAGCTTGTTTTCATAGTTCTTGAGTTCTCTGTTCAGAGTAGAGGTATCAATTTCTTTTCCTATTCTTGCTTTGATTTCTGTTGCGAAATCTTCATTTTTTATTAACTCTCGGATTGCTTCAATAACAAGCGGCTCTATATCTGTTTTCTTGAGCATTGCTTTATAGTCACAGCTTTTTCCTCTGGCAGTGCGAGCCTTGCTACACACATAGTAGTAAATCTCTTTATATGTACCATCTTTGTTCGTCCATGCGTGTTTGTTCGTGTACATCGGACCGCCGCATTTCGGGCATTTTAAAATGCCACTCAATAAATGTGCCCTGTCCCGACCTATTTTAGACGGAGATTTCACACCCGTTATTTTTCGCTTTTCATGAGCCTTATTCCATAATTCCTCGCTTATAATTGCTTCATGCTGACCGTTTGCAATAATATATTCATCTTGATGTACTTGACGATATTCATTTTTGCTACCTTTGACCTTTTCTCTTGTCCGTCTGCCAAAAGCGATTTTGCCTGAGTATACAGGGTTGTCAATTATCATTCTGATAAAATGGGTACTCCACTGAGAGAGTGTGCCGTTGGCACGTTTAATTTTTGGGATACCCTGCAAGTTGAGATAATTTGCGATTTTATAAAATCCCATATTGCCATTTACATATTTATCAAAGATAATACGTACCGCTTCAGCTTCATCTTCTTGTATAAAAAGCTGTTTATCTTTGAGATAGTAGCCATAAGGGGCAAAACCGCCATTCCAGCCACCTTGACGTGCTTTTTCTTTACGTCCGTTCATTGTCTGCTCAATGATATTTTCACGTTCTATTTCAGCAACAGCAGATAACACAGAAATTAAAAGTTTTCCACTTGTCTGTGATGAGTCAATACCTTCCTCAATGCAAATTAGATTTACACCAAAGGATTGAACGTGTTCCAAAGAATTTAAAATATCTGCGGCATTTCTTCCAAAGCGAGAGAGCTTATAAACTAAGATGTAGTCAATCTCTAATCCATTTTCAATGTCGCAAAGCATTTGTTTGAATGCAGGTCTGCCCTCTATTGACTTACCGGATTTACCTGCATCTTCATAAATATTGACGATTTCCATTTCTTCTCTATCTGCAAAACGCCTTAGACTGTTTTTCTGTCCGTCCAAGCTGAAGCCGTCAATTTGCATTTCGGTACTTACACGAGGGTAAAGTACACATTTTTTTCCACTCCTATTCATAGTCATACCTCCAATAAATTATTGGAAAACATCTTTATTTCGTATGATTTATTTCATTCAAAACTTCTGCACCATGCTTTTCGATAATCTGTGAAAGCACATTTATAAAATCTTGATACGCTTTTGTTTTTGCATACATTTCATCGGGTGAAGTAGTTTTGTCTGTATTTGGGGATATACTTTTGATATTTTCCATTCGCAATCACCTCCAAGTGCATTGCTTATATAAGATTATAAGCAGTTATTATATTTATGAAAAGTTTGTCAGTATCAAAAATAATGTAACGAAACACACCGCATTATCAACATAAAAATGCGGTGTGTTTCATTTATCTTGCCGTATTTGCCACGCACCCCGACAAAGGGGATATTTTGAGTTGCTGTTGGCACAGCTATCATAGCCCCGGGGTATCGTAGCTTGTCCTTTAAAAAGCCACTCATACCGCAGGAACTCCCTCCGTTTTCATCGTATTGAGGGCGAAACGTATTGAAGTATCATTGTCCCTTATGTGGGTCATTGCGAGCGAGTGTGCCAAACTCGGTCTAACAGTCCATTTTATCGCTCGGGCGGTATTCTATTCACCTCCGTATACCGCTGTCATGGCGATGTCTGCTATGTCGCTTTGCCTTTCGGCTCACATAAGTAATGTACTCAAAATATCGTATATTCACTTGTCAAAGAACAATTTTTGCTGTTTTGTATATGAGAGAAATAACCTCCTCTCATATACCTTTAGAAAAAGTCCTATTAAGTTGCTCCCTTTAAAAAATATTTTTCAAATATTTTTCGATATGTGTTAAAGCACGGTCGATGGAACGAGTGACTTGACTTTTGTTTACGCCTTCAGCTTTGGCGATAGCGGTTTTACTCATTCCCAAGAAGTAGTGAGCATAAATGCGTTTTGCCTGCTTGTCGGGTAATGTAGCGATAGCGGCATGGAGCTGCTCGTTTGTCAGCTTGCGTTCGTAAATCTCATCGGGCGAGAGAGAAACAAACAATGCACTGTGTTCGATACCGTCACCACGGTCAAGGGAATAATAGGCTTTGTAATAATACACTTTGCTTTGATAGGCTTGCTCTGCTTTGCGGTATTCTTCAAAGATGTTAAACACTTCATCGGGAATATCAATATATGTGTCTGTGGTTATATGGGCATAGTAATCTTTTAGGTTTATTGTTTTCATGGTTGTACCATCCTTTCAATCTTTGTGGTTTGCTGAAATCAAAAGGACGGTGGAGGAGAACGGCAACGAGGGTCTATATACGAAAAAATGCCCGACAGAGCAAAACTCCATCGGGCGTGACAATATAAATTGCGTGTTATGTAGTTTGTAATTTCGGGTTGTTGCCCGTAACCGTTCCATAAAGATGTAAAACTTTTTTTAATGAACTACCAAAATTTTGAGTAAAAAGGAACACGGTGATACCTCCTAAGATACCGCCGTGTTTTCACGCAATGCGTTACAAGTTTGGGATAGACGAAAAGAAACGGCGGCTCTGAAATCAAAGCCGCCATAAAAGAATAGGCACGTGAAAATATGTCTGCTGTACGACGGCTTTTTTTCTTTTGCCGTCGTAACAGCAGATTATGAAATATGAGAATAGTGCTTATCGAATATAGTTACGCATAATTTGGGTACGCAGGATAAAGAAAATGATAAGTTGCAACATCACAACCAATCCACATACACTACCAACAACCTGCATGGTCTTTCCAATGTAAATTACGCTGGACACAAGCATAATACGGTATGTCGTAAATGCACCGACCAGACAGCCAAGTACGGTTGGAATAAAATAGACAAAGAGCATTTGTTTTGTGATGAGTTCCCGAATTTTATATTGTTTCATCCCTAATCTGCGAAGATTTTCATAAGCTGCTGCATCGTCCCATATTGTGCTGATTAGTTTCAATCCAACAACCATTATTGAGGATACAAAAGCTACAATAGCAATAAACAGCATTAACATTAGGTAGGTAGCAAAAGCTTCAAACTGTATTGTTGAACTACTTAACTTTGATAGCGGATACAACGCCCATATACGGGCAATTTTTGTTTCATTCCCTGCAAAAGGTAGATATTCAGCTTTACTTCCTGTCTTATCAAAGGTTGCACTGTTATGCCAATTTGCAAAAACTTCTCCATCATTATCAGTAATAACCATTTGTAAGATATCGTTTTGAAATGATTCTGTCTTTCTCCAATCGTCTACATTCAGTAAAAAGGAAGTGGCTTTATATTCATTTCCAAGTGTTGATGAAAATTTGGCATAATCTTCATCATTCAAGATTAAAAATGAAGCAAAGAAAGAGCGAGAGTTAAATAGTTTATCAACACATATTGGCTCATTTTGCGTTAAAACAAATTCTTCCTTAGTGGTAGGATTATAAAATAGGCTTTTATCGTCATAAAAAGCATTTCTCTTGTATTGCATGGAGCTGTCGTAGTATAAGGTATAACTACCTTGTGGAACGAAAGCCTTCTGTTCGGAAATAGCGTTGAAATTACTTTGACTTACAATAGTACGAGAACTCCAATCAGTCGAACCGTCTTTATAGGTATTTTCTACGCCAAGCAAAAGACAATCTACACGGACGATTTCTGTAATTACGGTATTACTCTTTTTAGCGATTGTAGAAATACGTTCTTCTGTCATTACCGGCTTGTCTTTAGTTGAATTGATAGTGTAATCGAAAGGCTCATTAAGTGCCACATTATACCCGTCAATAAACCCAGCAGAAATAAAACCGATACCAAAAATCGTAAAAGTAATAAGCAAGGTGGCAACAAAAATAGAACGAGTATACTGTTTAATTTTTTGTTTGAGTAGATTATAAAATACAATATTTTTATAATAAGCTCGTACATGGTATATTTTTAAAACATCTCCGATAGACGCAAATTGAATAATCAGAAGATAAACACCCAATATAGCAGTCGCTAAACCTATAAAAGCAAGCAGTGTACAAAGAAAACCGCCTATGTTTTGTAAGGTAAAGAAAGCTACAATTCCTGCCGGAACAAAGATAATTCCCAAAAGTAGGAAAAATAAATTTCCGTTTTGAGATTTCTCATTTTCCTCTGAACTTTTTAGGATTTTTAAAATATCTACTGACTTAATATATTTTCGGTTTACTGTTCGCAGGATTAACCAAGACACAATAGCAAATGCAAACGCAATTACAATTCCAAGCCAACCAATAGAAAATGCTGTTTCTTGTGTTTTAAGAAATACATTTAGCAATGACCAACACAAGTATGCAAGAGGGACAGAAAAAATAAGTCCCAGTAATGTGGCAATTTGAAACAGCAGTGTAAATTCTTTTGTGATAATTTTTTGTACATCTTTTCGGTCGATTCCAAGTGAAAGAAAAATGCCAATCTCACGAGATTTATATTTGAGAAACAACGTATCAGCATAAATAAGAAATACAATTATTCCAAGCATTGAACCGAAAAACATTCCCTGTGAAATGGTTTGTGTTGAACCACCATCTATCAATACATCTGTTACCGTCGGACTATACTGTAAAATGCCGTATGCTCCAGTCATGGTAATAGAAAATAGGATAGAAAAGAAAAACAAGCCGTATTGTTTCAGATTATTTTTTATCAGCTTACGGCTGATTTCATTAAGCGTCATATCCGTCACCATTTACCTTTCTTGTGAAGTCAAGTAACTTGTCTAAAAACTCTTTTGGTTTTCCGTGACGTTTAAGTTCGCCAAAAACAACGCCGTCTTTTAGTGCAATTACCTTATCGGCATAAGAAGCAGCAAAAGCATCATGTGTAACCATGAAGATTGTTGCCCCCATTTTCTCTTTCGCTTCCAAAAAGGCTTCAATAACTGCGGCACTTGATTTAGAGTCAAGGTTTCCCGTGGGTTCATCTGCCAAAATGATAGAGGGATTATTTGATAAAGCTCTTGAGATAGAGGCTCTTTGTTTTTGCCCACCAGACACTTCGACTGGATATTTTTCTGCAATATCGGCAATTCCAAATATAGATAGTAGTTTTTCTGTATTAGCTTCTAATACCTTTGCTGATTTCCCTGCAATAATTTGCGGTAAAAAAACATTCTCACGTATAGTTAAACCATTCAGAAGCATAAAGTCCTGAAAAACAAATCCAAGCTGATGTTGTCGAATCACAGCAAGGGTATTTTCATTGCCTGTTAATATATCCTGTCCGTCCAAAATGACGCTTCCGCTATCAGCTGTAATAAAGCCAGACATGACATTTAGAAGTGTTGTTTTTCCGCTGCCGGACGGTCCCATAACTGCAACAAATTCTCCGTCTAAAATAGTAGCGTTTATGCCTTTAAGTACAGGATAATCTATTCCCTTTGAGTGATAAGTCTTTACGATTTCTTTTATTTCTAACATATGTTTTCGCCTTTCTTTTAGTATATTTTAATGTTACAAGTTCATTCTAAACTGTAATTTTCAAATATCTATCAAATGAAAAAATCTCCTTGCATTTTATTTTGCAAAGAGATTTTCTAAACTATATTATTATTCAATCATTCCAAATTGAACAGTTACGGCAGCACCACATTTGACTCCATTCGATAATATAATGTTTCCATTATGACGTTCACAAAGGATTTTACAAATGTTCAATCCAAGCCCCAAATGAGAAGTGTCTCGCTTTTTCTCGGTAGTATAAAATGGCGTTGTCGCTAATTTTAAAGTGGTATTATCAAAACCCTTTCCGTCATCAATGACTTTAATAGAAAAGGTGTCATAATCAGTTGCGTATTGTATAGAAATAGAACTATTTGTATATCGTATTGCGTTAGATAATAGATTTTCAAAAACCTGCATAATGATTTCTGGGTCAACTTTAACTTCTGTGGTGGTAACTTTATTTAAAAAACTAAGTTGTTTTCCACTGCAAACGATTGCTGCGGTATCGTTTAGCTGGGAAATAAAATCGTCAACAGGAATAACTGTTCTTGTAATAGGTATATCTTCAAGCCGCTGTAAGGTGTTCATAGAAGTAACGTAAGATTTTAACCGTTCAATTTGCCCTGCCATTATGGTGTAGATTTCTGTTGTATCATTAGTAGTCAATTTTCCGTCTGGTGTGTATTTCTGAAGAATACCCAAATGTCCCTCTAAGACAGTAAGCGGTGTTCGCAAATCATGTGAGAACGCAGCATTTAACTGCTTGCGTTCATTCATTTGTCGCCACATTTCTCGGTTATTATTTTCTAAGGCAGAACGCATTTTTTCAAATGCCATACAGAGCGTACCCATTTCATCATTCTTATCATATTGTAGTGAAAAGTCTAAATCACTATCCGCAATCCGATTTGAAGCCACAGATAAAAGGGCAAGAGGTTTTCTGATTTTACTTCTATAAAAAACCAAACCTGCTATGAAGAAACAGAATAGATAGGTGATAGGCGGTAATATCCAAATGCACATTTCATATATCCATATTATTGTGCTATTTTGTTTGGAAAGCTGAAATACAGATTCATTTCCCCATACCTTTTCCGAATTAAAGCCCTCAACTATATCGGAATATTGAAAAACAATTTCATGTTGAGCATTTAGAAACAGTGTTTTTTCAACCTCTGTTAGTAACATTGCAATAAGAACAAAAGTGATTGAAAGCAAGATGAAAGTTGTTAGGATAGGAAGGTCTTTCAATTTTTGCTTTATTTTTGCCATTTATAACCCACCCCCCAAACAGTTTCAATATATTGTTTTGCTCCAACTGTGGTAAATTTTGCTCGAATTTTTCTGATATGCTCCGCAACAACTGAATTATTACCTAAACCGTCCAAACCCCATGCAGCTTCATAGAGGCGTTCTTTATCAAAGACTTGTCCCGGGTTTTGTGAAAGTACTTCGATAATTTCAAATTCTTTTTTCAAAAAAGGAATTTCTGTTCCATTGAAATATACAGTTCGTTCCGTATAGTCAATAATAAGAAATTCATCGAAAAGAACACGGGATTTTGTTTTACTGCGATTTTCTCTGCGAAGATGTGCCGATACTCGTGCTCCTAATTCATCAACGGAAAATGGCTTTACAATATAATCGTCCCCACCGACACTAAAACCCTTGATTTTATCACTATCCTCGACGTTAGCAGTTAAAAACAGAATAGGGCAGGAAACAAAATCCCTTATTTTTTTGCAAAGTAAAATCCCATCAATATCCGGCATATTGATATCGAGCAGAATAATATTGGGGTTTTGAGGTAATTTTTGTAATGCTTCTTGTCCTCCAGCTGCGGTAATCACATCATAACCGTCAAGAGAAAAATAGCGTTTTAGCATATTTAATATTTCTATCTCATCGTCTACTACCATTATTTTTTGTGCCATTGTTGCACCTCCTCAATAGGTAATGGTATCATTCCTTTTTCAAATTATTATCAACTTTGCGGCGACCATCGGCGGGCTTTTCTGCATCTTTGGGTATCATCCACGCCCGACCAAACTTTAAAGTGCCATCAATACGATTTTCTTCGCACAATTTTTGAATACGCCGTTCTGATATTCCCCATTTTTCCGAAGTATCTTTTACAGAAATGTAATCCATATATTCAACTTCCTTTCGCTAAAATAATATGTAATTATTATATACGGAATAGCGAATAATAACAAGGTTGTATTTATGAATACGAAATTAAACTGTACTATTCATCAAATTGCACTTCGTTCAAATGTCGTTACCCGAAATGTATAATGATAAGGGGTGATATTAGAATGTACCAAGACGAAAGAAAACTTGATTTTCGTCCCATCGGCAAAGCGATAAAATCCGCAAGAGAAGCTAAGGGGTGGACACAGGAACAACTGGCACAGCTTGTTGACCGTTCTCAAAGAAATGTAATGTACATAGAGAACAGAGGGCAGCACCCAAGACTTAATACTTTTTATCAGCTAATGACTTTGCTTGATATTTCCGTTGACCAATTTTTTTACCCAAATACTGAAGATAGTAAAAGTGATTTACGCAGTCAGATTGACTTTGCATTAAACTCACTTAGCGATAAAGAATTGACGGTGATACAAGGGGCGATACAAGGCGTGTTAAAGGCACGGGACATGGAGGATTAAACTCCTCTTATTCCGTGCCTTTGGCTTTGTCTAACTATTACATTTTTGCCTTAGAGCATTACAGGCATTATCAATTTCCATACGCTCATCATCGGTTAAATTGCGGCGGTTATGTGTGTAGCCCTGCTCCAAGTAATCGGAATATCCGTTCAACAATACCTCTATCATATCTTCGGGAGTTTTGCAGTAATCGACACTATACCATTCTTCGCCTTTGCCGTCCCAATACATAACGGTATAGCCCTGTTTTGTGTGTACCACCTCGCAAATGGTGTCTTTTTCTAAATAATCTTTGAATACCTCTAAAACCTTTTCAAAGGTGAGCATTTTTTATCAATCCTTTCTTATTTTTGTGTTGGTGAATAAGTAATCTTCTCACTTATTATTACCATCATAGTAAAAGTAAATCATGGTGTAAAGGATACGGATATTGTTTGCGAACAAAAGTGGCAAGCAGGGCATAAGGGTGACCACCTTATGCTTTTGCTTGTTGGAGAGTATCCCCAATCCCCACGGAACACACAATAAATTGTGTGGCTACGCTCCCATTGGGAGCTAATGAAATCACAGCGCAGCTTATCGCTGTTCCTGTGATTTTTCTTTTTGTTTTTGTTTCTGCTCCAGTCCCAAAAGGCGGTCGATATTTGCCTTTGCAGTCAGAATATCCTGCATTTCCTTTTTTGCAGTATGGTACTCTCTGTATGCCTTTTTCTTTTGTAAAAGCATGTAGTCATATTCGCTTTGCAGGGTCTTAATGGTAGGAAGTTTTGTCAAGCCGAGCTCATCAAAAGCTACCTTTGTTGCCTTATGCAAGGTCAGCTCAGCACGGTGTTCCTCATAAAACTTTTTGGAGCAGCCTGCCTTGCGGTAGGCAGTGTAAATCTCTCGAGTTTTGGCATAGTTTATGATGTTTTTTTTCAGTGCCGCAATTTCAGTCATACGCTTTTCAGCATTCTTAATTTGTGTGTTCAGCTCATCAAAAGTGGTGGTACATTCCTTTGCTTTTTGCTCTAAATCAGTATAGGCAAGCAGATTATGTTCCTGCAAAAAATTAACAGCCTGTGCCATCTGTTTTAGGTTGAAAATCTTTGCCCACTGCTCGTAGCCTTTGCCTTTGCCTTGCTGTAATTTTGCCTGTATATCTACAAGGAGATTGACGGATTTTTCTTGCTGTTTTGGTTGTTTGGCAGGAGTTTTTTTGACTTCTCTTTTTTGGACTTTGCCGTCAATCACTGCCTTGATTTCTTCTTCTGAATATCCCTCGCCAAGAGAATGCAGACGGATAAATTTCTTCTGCTCAGCACTCTTAAAACTGTAGTGTTTACCGATTTTTATTTCATAGCCTGCACTCTGCATAAGCTGTAAAAATTCGTCAAAGCTTTTCGGCTTTTTAGCAAGCAGTTCATCAATGGTCTGTCTTAATTTATCGGAGTGGGAGAGAGGCTTTTTATCACCAAGCCACTTGCCATAATGCCCTTTAGAGCGTTTAGGATTTTCAATAATGGACAGTCCGTATTCAAGGCAAATGCAGTCTGATATTTTGGCAATCGCCCGACCACTGCCGAGAAAATCACGAAACTTTTTCGTGCAGTCAAGCGTGGTGGAATTAAAGATAATGTGATTATGGATATGGGATTTGTCTATGTGGGTAGCAACGATAAAAGCATGGTTGCCTTTGGTGAAACGTAGTCCTAATTCATAGCCAATTTTATTGGCAAGCTCGGGGGTTATTTCTCCGGGCTTAAAGGCTTGTCGTATCTGATAGGCAATAACATTGCTTGCCTGTTTTCTGCCCGTAATATCATCATATTGCCGTTTGGATAACATAAACTCAGCCTGCACAGTTTTGGGGTCGCACTCATAGGAGGATAGTAGCTCGCCGTTATTTGTCTTGTCGGGATTTTTCACATAATCGGTGCGGTCAGTAAGACAGTCTGCAATGGATTTTCCTTTGTTTTGGTGCATGGAAATGAGCCTTGTGGTAGCGATAATAACACCTCCTTTGGGGCAAGAAAAAAAGAGCCGCCATTGGCAACTCTTAATTATTAGTAGTATAATCACATGATATTATAGAACTTAAAAAACTTACTGAAAAAATCTTCAATTGCTTCTCTGCATTTGCGTTCTTCTTTAAATTCATATCCACCAAATCTATAAACATCATATCCATAAAGCTTCAGCTTTCTATCATCATTGACCATTTTTGAATATAATTCTGGTGATGCTTTTCCATCGACAGAGTAATGCTGTGCTCCATCAATTTCAAAAACTATTCTTTTATGTGAAGGTAACAACATCAAAAAATCCATTCTTTGATGAACATAAATTTGTCCATTTCTCATATTTACTGTTTTGGGGTCATAATGGCAATAGACTTGAGGTATTAGAGCAGGTAGTTTATTATCTCCTAATTTATGAATATAGTTATAGTATGTTCTTAAAAATAGAATTTCAGGCGGAGAGTCAAGTGATGATTTAAGCCGTTCAAATAAGGCTTTTTCGACATCTAAATTGTATTCTGAGTTGCCCTTGTTCCACCATGTTACCAAATCGTCCCAACTTATGCCATTAGATGAAAGTGGTATATTATACACTAAGCAATTATTATCTGGGTCAATGACTTTAATATCATTACTTAACGAATCATCAATAATTATATCGGGCTTTTTTCCTGTACTTGCGAATACTATATTTTTTGCTTTGGGAGATACTCCTTGATTTGTATGAAAGATAGCATAAACAGGCTCACCCGAAATATGTTTAGTGTTAATGCAACTGTATCCGTCAGCAATTAAAAATGCGTTAATATTTTTCACATAATCTAAATGGTCATCTGTATCTCTAACTCGGGGATGTAACATTGCATTTATCAAAGATATAAATTTAGTATCTGAAACATACATTACTTTCAAAACATCTTCAAACAGGTCTTTGTAAGATAAATCATCATTTCTTACCATATGCTGCATAATATCTTCTAAAGCATTGCTTCTACCATAATGTGAAGGTAGGCTCTCCAAATCCCAGGCTGAAGATAACATTTCATCAATTCTTAGCTTACCTTCAATATTTGATTGTCCACAAAGCCAATTTACTATTTTCCTTCGTGTAATTGTTGATATTTCAAAAAAATCATCATCCAAGAATGGCTCACATTTTTTTGCAAATCCAGGGTTGGATTCTTCTTTAATTATCTTTTTAGCTAACAATTTAAGTTTATCCAAACTAAGTCGACAAAGTGCTGAATCCACATAAACTCTTTTGCTATGCATTGGGTCAAGTTCATGATTAGGGATAAGTTCATATTTTTCTAATACGGCTTCTAAATTGTATGCCTTCGCTTTTTTCAGTTCATCTACAATTATTTGTCTTAAATTATCCATATCGCTCATCTAACACACCTCCCCTCATTATACCATTGTTTTTTTATTCCAAAGCATTAGTTTGGTAAAGCCAAATCAAGACAGATTCTGTCATTCTGAGTGCCATAAAAGCATCTTCAAGCGTTGCGGTTTCAAAATCAATATTTTCGCCATTTACATTGCCTTCTGTTATATGTGCCCCTAAAGCACAGGTAAATGAGTACAGCTTATAAATCAAATTATATCTTGGATATTGGTATCTTGCATTAGAGTCAGAACTATTAGCATTGTAATCATATTTGTGAATTTTATTTATTTCAACATTCAAGATGTTTTTATCTTTATTGCATACTGTTCGCAAGCCGTCTAACCATTTTCTTTGTTCTATTTTTTTATATGAGAACACCCCTGTAATAACACTTCTACAATGAGTTATACAAGCGGTTCCATCGCCCACACTATATGCCTTTACAGCATCAATGTATTCAGTTGAAATGTTTGAATACTTGCCGGATAGCCACTGTAACAACACATTATTATCAAATGAGCTTTCGCCTAAACTATCCGTGAAAGGCATTGCTGATAGTCCGTCATCGCTGAACATTATGTTTAAACCAAGCATATTCATATTGTTTTGCAACTCTTGAAATGATTTGCTTGGATATTCATTTAATAGTTGATTTTTCTTTGCAACATCTACTTTTTCAATATATTCATCTATATACATATTCTTTGTTGCTTTTTCCGCTTCCTCTGAAAACAAGTTATATAGAGAAAGTTTTGCAGCAATACTATTGCATAGTTTTAAAAATTTTTCTTGAGAATACTCCAATTCTTTGAATGTTTCGTATAATCCGTTATAGCATTTTTCGTTGTGATATAAATTTCTTTCATCATCTCTGTAACCATATGCCTCAATCTTTGTTGTGAATTGCGGGCTTCTATTTTCGTAATAGTCAGACAGCCCTGCATTGTTGAAAATCTTCTTCCAAATATCCACCTGTGGGATAATCAAATTGCTACTAGATAAAATATCAGCAATTTTCGATAATGCAATTTCTCTAATATTATCCATAAAATTAACTCCTTTAAGTATTCAATAATTGTCTATATGATACCACACATCTTCGGCAAATTCATCACCATATTCTAAACGAAAAAAGTAGAAGTGCCACAGTAAAGCAAGGGTCGAGATAAACGGCTTCGCCGCCTTTGCTTTACCGTGGCACTCCTACTATGTGGCAATTAAGGGGGGATAGCACACAAATGCTACCGCCCCCTTACCATTTCTATGGCTAAATTCCTTTCAGCAAGTCATTGAAATATTCCACTCTTGCAATTATCCATGCTCCTATCATCGGCAGTCCCCACGGGCTGATGAGGTAGCCTGCAATAAAGGCGGGGATTGCCTGTGAAAAGCCTGCCACGATGATAGTGCCAATACCAAGAACGAACAAGAGAAAGGATAGTATACTTAACAGTCCGCTGCCGAACACAAGCACAAACTTTGAAAGTCCAAGCAAGATATTCAGTACCAAGGTGATTGGCAGCAGTATAATTTTAAGTAATGTTTTCATCAAAAATCCCTCCATACATCTAACGGTATCTGTCTTGTATTTACCATAGCAGATGAAAGAGAATGTGTCCATCTTGTCATTTTAAATCGCCGCCAGTCGGAGCATGATTTCCTCGGCGGCACTCCAAAGCCTGTCATAGCTTTTTCGTAAATCTTTAATATCCTCACCGTAAATACTGCCTGTTTCATGTACTCGTTTGGTAAGCTGATTAAGGCTGTTGCTTGTTACCCTCAGCACTCTGACAAGCTCCCTCACATCGGCGGTATCAAGGTGAATGATAAGTCCGTCAATCGCCATTTTGCGTAAGTAGGCTTCGGTGTTCTTTGTGCCAAGTTCCTGCATTTTTTGCTTTATCAGCTCTTTTTCCTGTTCCGTCACTCTAAGCTGAATACGGATATTTCGTTGCCTGTTCGCCATTATCTGACCTCTCTTTCTGTCTTTGATTTTTTCGGAACAGATAAGCCTTTTTGCGGCGGCTGCTTTAAGCAGTCCAAAACAGACGGTCTTTTTTGTTTGGATACCATAGCTGTGTCCTTTGATGATGACTCACACATGGCACTCATATTCAGTTCTTTGTCAAGAACGGCAAGGCGGGCTGTCTTTTCCTTTAACTCCTGTTCCTGCATAAATGGCTTTTGTACCTCAACCTTTGCCGCCGTCTGCTGATTGTAGAGGTTTTCAAGCTCTTTTTGTACCGCCTGCAACCGCTGTGGCATACTGTTTAAGGCATTGTCGATACGGGTGAGATTACCCCTTGCATCAAGCCCAAGCTTGGCGGTATGGCTCATCGCCCCTTTGAGCGTGAGGGTGTGTTCGTTGCCAAAGGCGGCATAGCTTAAATACATGGTAAAGCCCTTATAACTACCGATTTCCACGGGGTCACTGTTTTTCACTTCCTTGCAGGCTTCAAGAATTGCCGCCCCTGCGTTGTCCTTATCGGTAAGGGTATCGCCTTTGATAGTGATTTTAAAATCGTCTTTGGACAGCTCACCCTGCGGCACTTTAGGGGTATGGTCTGACAAGGTTACAATATCCTGCTCAAAGCCCTTGATATAGCCTTTGTGCCGTTCAATGCTTTCGGGAAAGTGCTTTAACAGATTATCTTCCAAGCGGTATTTTGTACTTTGGTGGTTGGCTTTTAAGAGCTTCAGCCGTGCCACCTCAATATCCAAGTCCATTTTTTCCTTTATCAAGGGATTTCCTGCACATAGAGCTTTTATTTCGGCATAAGAGAGTGCCGCTTCGTCTATGTCCTCGCAGGAACGGACAGGAGATTTTGAGGTCATTATCTGACTGATAAACTTTTGCTTGTTTTCGATTGTCTGCCAAAGATAGGCATCAAAGGTGTCCTCTGTAACATAGCGGAAGATTTTCACTTGCTCGTTGCTGTTTCCCTGACGAACAATTCTGCCAGAGCGTTGGGTTAAATCCCCCGGACGCCACGGACAATCCAAATCGTGTAATGCCACAAGTCGGTCTTGCACATTCATGCCGGCACCGCATTTTGCTGTACTGCCGAGAAGAACACGGACATCGCCGTTACGCACCTTTGCAAACAGTTCTTTTTTGCGTGTGTCGGTATTGGCTTCGTGGATAAAAGCAACTTCGGTGGCAGGCACACCCTTTGCGATGAGCTTCTCACGTATATCCTCATAGATACTAAATTGTGCTTCGGGAGCTGTCACATCAGCGGGCAGGGCATCTTCAAGAGCGTGAAGTTCCACACTGTTTATGGTGCTGCCGCCTGCCTTTGCCACCTTGTCAGCTTTAGGTCTGCCTTTGGGAGTAGAGAGGTCACAGAACAGGAGCTGTGTCAGCTTTTCGTCCTTGCCGTCCTCCCATATACGCAGGATATTGTTTACACAGGTGTTTACCTTGCTGCCCTCATCATCGGGCAGCATAGGGTTAATTACCCTTTGGTCAAGCCCTAATTTTCGCCCGTCAGAGGTCACCTTCAGCATATTGTCAATTGAGGGGTCTATGCGGTCATTGTGTATTTTGGCGGCTCGTTCCGAAAGCTCCTGCACCAGTTCCTGCTGTATTTCCGTTGGCTTGGCAACTACTGTTTCATAAACAACCGCGGGGGTCGGCAAGTTCAGCTCATCGGCAGTCTTGATGTCGGCAACTTCCTTGAACATTGCCATAAGCTCGGGCAGATTGAAAAACCGTGAAAACCTTGTACGGGGGCGGTAGCCTTTGCCCTCGGGTGCAAGCTCATTTTGCGTGACGGTTTCGCCAAAGGTACTCGCCCAAGCATCAAAATGGATTAACCCTTTTTCTCTAAGGGTGTCATACTGCAAATATCGCTGCATGGTGTAAAGCTCCACCATTGAATTGCTCACAGGTGTGCCTGTGGCAAACACCGTGCCTTTGCCGCCTGTCAGCTCGTCCATATAGCGGCACTTTAAAAACATATCGCTTGATTTTTGAGCATCGGAAGTGGAAAGCCCTGCCACATTCCGCATTTTTGTGAATGTGAAAAGATTTTTATAGCTGTGGGCTTCATCTACATAGAGCCTGTCTACACCAAGCTGTTCAAAGGTAACAACGCTGTCCTGGCGTTCCCTCGCTTCGAGCTTTTTCAGCCGTTCAATCAGCCCTTTTTTGGTGCGTTCAAACTGTTTTACGGTAAAACTTTCGCCACCGCTTGATTTTACCTCCCGTATGCCTTGCTCAATCTCGTCAATCTGCTCACGGAGCAGGCGTTCCTGCCGTTCAAGAGAAACAGGGATACGCTCAAACTGGCTGTGTCCGATAATAACCGCATCGTACTCGCCTGTGGCAATCCTCGCACAAAACTTCTTGCGGTTTTTCGTTTCAAAGTCTTTCTTTGTAGCCACCAAGATATTCGCCACAGGGTACAGTCGTAAAAACTCGCTTGTCCACTGTTCGGTAAGGTGGTTGGGAACGGCAAAGAGTGGTTTTTGGCAAAGCCCAAGCCGTTTGCTTTCCATTGCACCTGCAATCATTTCAAAGGTCTTGCCTGCACCAACTTCATGGGCAAGCAGGGTGTTGTTGCCGTAGAGAATGTGGGCAATGGCATTGACTTGATGTTCACGGAGCTTTATTTGCGGGTTCATGCCCACAAAATTGATATGGCTGCCATCGTATTCACGGGGTCTTACGGAATTAAAACGCTCGTTGTACAGCTTAACAAGGGTCTGCCGCCTTTGGGCATCTCGGAAAATCCAATCCTTAAATGCGTCCTTGATAAGCTGCTGTTTTTGCTGTGCAAGCTGTGTGGCTTCTACATTGAGAACACGGATTTCCTTTCCGTCCGGCTCGGTTTTTGTATCATAGATACGCACATCACGCAGATTTAAGGTATCTTCAAATATTTTGTATGCGTTGGCTCGGTCTGTGCCGTAGGTGGCATAGGCGGCAACATCGTCATAGCTGATGGAGTTTTTGGCGGTTACGCTCCATTCAGCGGTGAAATTAGAATAGTTGACTTTGATAGTGCCTTGATTGCGGTACGGGGTGTCAAAGAGTTCATACATAAATTCCTGCATATACTCTTTATCAATCCATGTGCTGCCAATTCGCACCTCGATTTCGCTTGCGTCCAAGTCTTTTGGCTGTGCTTTTTCAAGGGCTTCAACATTCACCCTGTATTCTTCCGATGTTCGGGCGGCAAGCTCGGCGGTACGCAGTTTTTCACGGACATTGCCCGAAAGGTATTCATCTGCGGTGACATAGTGGGGCGGTGCATCGGTGTTGTACAGTTCGGGAACACGGAAGATAACCCCTTTAAGCTGTGTGGCGATTTCTTGCTCAGAAAGCCCCGTCAGCTCTGCCATAAATGACATATCTACCTTTGCTTTTTCGGCAATGGAAACGGCGAGAGCTTCAGAGGGAGTATCCACGCTTGTGATTTTCACAGCCTTTTTAATCGTCCGTTTGGTAAACATATCTGCTTTGGCTTTTAAATTGCCGTCCTCGTCCACATCTTCAAGAGAGCATAGGAGGTAGTAGGAATTATCCTCGCTAAAGGCAATGGCATTGCCACGGCTGTTAATCAGCCCGTATTTTGCGGTAAAGCTGTCATAGAGCTGATTTAACTTTACTTGTTCGGCTTTGATAACATCATCGCTAAAGTCCTCAAGCTGATAATAGATAAGGTCATTTACGCACTCACGCAGCTCCACAAGCCCTGTGATGCGTTCCTTTGCGGTTTGGTTTAGGGCAGGCTTTACCATGCGGCTGTTTTCACGGAAATACACTTCACCATCCACAAGGGCATAGGTGTGGTTTTTTACATTAGGGTCGGCAGGAATAGACACTTGCTCCGATACTTCTAAGTCGGGCAGATCCGCTTCGCTGATTTCGCCCTCGATGTTTAAGACAGCCGCTTTTAGCTGTTCAGACAGGTCTGCACCCTCTATGGGAACGCAGGCACTTTCTTCGCCAAACTGACCGCTTACTATTTCCATATTGCCGAGTATCATTTCGGGGTGGTCTGCAAAGTAGCTGTTTAGGGTAATGTCATTTTTATCGAAACCGAGGTGTATCCAATCCCTATCCACATCAATCGGTCTGTCACGCTTTTGCAGGAAGATAATGTCGCTGGTGACTTCCGTTCCTGCATTTTTAGAAAATGCGTTGTTGGGCAGTCTAATTGCCCCGAGTAGTTCAGCCTTCTGTGCAAGGTATCGTCTGACCTCGGGATTTTTCTTATCCATTGTTCCCTTGGAGGTTACAAAAGCAACGATACCGCCGGGGCGGACTTTATCCAATGCCTTTGCGAAAAAGTGGTCGTGAATGAGAAAGTTTTGGCTATCGTAGCGTTTTTCGGTGAGCTTGTAGTTTCCGAAAGGTACATTGCCGATGGCAAGGTCGAAAAAGCTGTCGGGCAGGTCGGTTTTCTCAAAGCCTGTTACGGCGATATTAGCACTTGGGTAAAGCTGCTTTGCAATCCTGCCTGTGATACTGTCAAGCTCCACGCCATAGAGGTTAGAGCCTTGCATACTGTCGGGCAGCATGCCGAAAAAGTTGCCCGTGCCGCAGGCAGGCTCTAAGATATTTCCGCATTTAAAGCCCATTTGCTCCACAGCATCGTAAATCGCCTTAATTACCGTTGGTGAGGTATAGTGAGCGTTCAGCGTACTTGCCCTTGCCATTTCGTACTCACTCTCGGTCAAGAGGTCTTTTAACTGCAAGTATTCGCCATGCCAATTATCTTTGCTTTCGTCAAAGGCTTCGGGCAAGCCGCCCCAACCGACATACTGTGATAAAATTTCCTGTTCCGCTTTGGTAGCAGGGCGGTTTTCCTTTTCAATGGTCTGCAAGGCGGTGATAGCGGCAACATTACGCTGATATTTTTCACGCTTGCTACCCTCGCCTAAGTGGGTATCGGTAATGCGGAAATCCTCGGCTTTCTCCTGTACGGCTTTGGTCTGCGGGTAACGCTCCAAAAGCTGCAAAAAGCTCTCACAGCTTTCGGCTCTCAGCACAGGGTAAAACAAAGAGGGGTCACGCAGGGTAACTTGATAGTCGGTAATTTCCTCAATTAAAAAAGGCGTACCGTTTTCAAGATAGACGGTATCGCCTTTGGCGTAAGAGAGCGGTGCAGTTTCAATTTTCTGTTCTTCGGCAGGGATAATCTTTTGAACAACCGCCTGCATGGTTTTGTATTCCTCGGGAGTAAGCACATCGTCTGCTTTGATGTTGTTCCACTTGTTGCCGAATGTATCGGAAATAATAAATCTGTTCCAGTCCTTGCCGTCTGTTTCAAAGATAAGGCGGTTTTCACTGTCCTTAGTGGGAACAAGCCCACTGCCTGCAAAACGCTCCCATAGTTCTTTGGTGGCAGCAATCTCAACCGTTGTTAAATAGCTGCCTTTTTTCACCTCAAAGATGTTTGCTGTTTCGGTGCGGTACATTTCCAAGGTAAGCTCTGCGGTATTGCTTGAACCAGCTTCAGGGACAGAGCTGACAGGCTCGCCTTGAGCAAAAAATGCCCCCTGTGCTACAAGCTGACCGATATGCCTTTGTACCTTTGCCCACGGCATTTCAAGAGATAAATCCCCTTTGGTAACGGTAAGGGCAGAATGATTGCCGCCGTATTCGTTCTTCAGCCACTCGGCTGTGCCACGCTCACGGCTGTGCTCTTTCATATATGCAAGCATTCTTGCTTTGCTGTCCTCATCACCGTTCCATTGGAGCAAGGCAGTTTCAATGTCAGATTGGGTAATTTCTGCCATAGCTTCAGCAGGAGTGATAGAGGGAGCAGTCTGCATAGTGTTGGCGGTTTCTTGCCACATAGCCTGCGGCGGCTCTGCTAAAGGTACAGTTTCTTCAAATCCAACAGCGGCAAGCTGCTGTTCCTCATATTGAGCTTTTTCCTCGGCTGTTAAATATCTGTCTGTGGCTACCAATGCACGGAGATATTTTTCTATTTCCGTCCATTTGAGTGTGCTTTTTTTGTCTGTATCATAGTGGTTTATCATCATGCCTCTCGAGGGCTGATAATCAATAAATCCTTTTGAGCCATCTTCGAAAGTATGGCTGTGTCCGTACCACCCAAACTCATCTTTTATGAAGTCAACCGCCGCTTTTTCGGTGGGGTTTTTCTTGTAAAAGTCATAGATACGGAGTTTGCCGCCCTGTGTGCCTGTACCATGCTTTAACTCATATTCAATTTCGCTATGAGAAATAGAAAAAGCAGACGGACTTTGCGTTTTTACACGCTCTTGTCTGTCTGCTATCTGCTGTATTTGTTCCTGCTCGGTAGGAAATAAGGTTAGTTGTACACCAGTTCCGTCAAAATCATGTCTTCCGCTTGGGCTTTGAGGTTGTTCATGTGTCCCACCCATTCCATCTGCTGTGTCATCTTGTCGGGCGGTGTCTGCACTTTCTGCAATTCTGCCATTATCTGGTCCAATCGCCTGCTCGCTGTTTGGTCGATTTCCAATAGATGTGCTTGCAGCTTCTCGGTCAGTAACAGGTGGTTGAACAGTGCTTTGCGGTGCTGCTCCAGATAGATTTTCCTCATTCTGCCGTACTTGCCCAATCCCTGTGTCGGCTGTTCTGTCAGTTTGATGTCGGGTATCAGATAATCCCCGTTCCGGCTGTAAGTGATTTCGTTCATGTTCGTTGCTCCTTTCACGCTCTGTTTTGATTATGGTGAGTGCGATTTGTCTGAATACCTGCTCACTTTGTTCGCTGACTGCCGTACCTAAAAAGCTGACAGCAGCAGAAGTGTTAAAATCAAAGATAGAGGAAAAGTCCTCATGCTCGAAGTAATTCTCGGTATTTAGTCCACATCTTTGCATAAGGGTATAGGCGATACTTGCTGTGGCGGCATTTTCAAAAGCCACCTCAATATTCAGTTCGTCCAATTTCTCTAAAAAGCTATCTTCCACAAGGTAGGATATATCGCTTTTATAGGTATCATAATATTCTTTTGCCAAAACATTTGCAATGTTGTAAAATCCATCGGCAAGATTATCACTGTCCACACCGAATTTGTCTTTCAGCATTTCTAAAATCGGCTGTTGATGATAGTCCCTCATTTCCCAAAGGAAAGGGCGGCGAGAATTTTCTCTGCCGCCCGTATCAGACACATCAAACACATATTTCAGTTTTGGGGTATCGCCTGTGGGGTCAAGCAGGGCAATGCCCGTAGAGCCACGGCGAACATATCTGTTCATTTTGTTATTCCACAGCTCATAATCGGCACAAGCCGTTGCATCAGGTCTTTGTGCGTAAATCATAAGCTGTTCATGGTAAGGGTACTTGTACAGCCGCCCCACAGTGGTTAAAAAGCCCGTCCAGTTGGCAAGGCTGCTTGTGACTTGCCGTGTTGTTTTTTCATACAAATCTACAAGCTGTTTGCTTTTCGTTTGCATAGGTTTCTCCTTTCATTTTGAATATAAAAAATGCCTATCGACTATTACATCGGTAGGCACTTCATTATCAAAGTTTTATTCGGTTTTGTTGTTGGGGGGTAAGGTGAGGGTTTGCTCATTAGCCTGAATTCTCAATTAAGCTGACAGGTCATAATATATTCCTTGTCATTTTCATCAACAATTTCAAATCCAACTTGTTTATACATCTTCACAGCATAGTTATCCTTTTGCACGGCAAGTGAGGTTAGTGTATAGCCTTTGGATTTTAGAAGTTTCAGCATTGCTTCCATAAGTTTTGTTCCTATGCTCTTTCCACGGAATTGAGGATACACAGAAATAGCAAACTCTGGAACTGTTTCGCTAATATGTCCAAATGCTTTGATACAACGAACCCATACAGCACCAACAATTTTATTATCTATTTCTGCTACAAGGCAGTGGTCATCCTTTTTGGTCCCAAACTCGTCAATATAAATCCACAATGATGGTTCTTGTATAATAACTCTTGGAGCTAAGTTTTTGGTATCTCTCTGAAAAATTGCTTCGTACAGAAATTCGGTAAGCAAAGGTATTTCATTGTTTTTAATTGGTCTAATATTCAAATCGCTATTCACCACCTGTTATATAAATACTTGGTATTTCACCAATTTTGTTGTTCTTCGGGATTATCAATCTAATCCACCTATTTAAATATTATACCATGCTTAATGCCAAAATGCAGTTGCTTGTTTTACATGAAAATGAGTAGGCTTTTGCCTACTCAAAATCAGCTATCAGCTCACTTGCAATGGCTGCAAAATCCTTATCGCTCATTGCTTTCAGTTTGGCAATTACTGCATTTGCAAGCTCCATTAGTTCCGCTTCATCACTTTGTAAGTGGGTCTGCATTTCTACAAGTTCGTCAATTAAGCCCTGCCTTGACTGTGTGCCGTAAATGCACATCAAGTTTGTTTCTTCAACTGTAAACTTCATATTATCGCTCCATTTCCGCACCCTTTGACGGTGCTGTTTTTTCTTTTTTCTGTGGTGGATTGGCTTTCTGCTCTCTGCGTGTGGCATCAAGCAAATCCATAAGGGAGATAGGCTTGCCGCTTTTGGCATCTTGCTCAAGCTGTGCCACAGTTGGCCGATTATTGATGATACCGTCAATCTGATTATAGTTCTGCTCGGTGGACATTTCTGCGGTACGGAGGGGGTTATCCTCATTTCTGATAGCAAAAGCACGAGTGCCATTGCCCATAATGAGATATACACCGTCATTAGAGCTGTGGTGAAAGCCGTATCCTGCGGCTTTTATCTGCTCCATTGTCATATCGGTTAGATGAAAACTTCCTCGGGGTGTTTCTACTTTTTCGCCCGTAAGGAAATTATCCGGCACAAGGGGGGCAGGCTCTAAAAACTGTGGCAGTTCCTTAAAATCATAGCTGTCGCAGTAATGGTATGTTACAGCACCGTTTTGCTTGATGGCAACGATGTCGCTGACCGATAAGGAATGACCTTTGAAATCAGCAGGGTGATTGATATTAAACTGCTCAAACAGTTTGTTAAGGCTATGGTCTTTATTGCTGTCAAAATCGGCAAGCGGGGCAGTATAGATAAGCTCATAGTTATCACGCTTCACGGTCAGCCCAAGATTACTAAGTCGTTCCATTCCCTCAAAACGATAATCACGCAAATCCTCGCCGCTTTTTAGTTGATAAATGGCATAGGCATTTTGGGGTTGTTCTAAAAACTGTGTTTCAAGCTTCTGTTGTGGCAAATGGTCTTTGTCCTTATCTTTATTGCAAAAGGTCTGCCAGTCAGCGGTTTCGATACCAAATAAGCCGTCATGCTCTTTCATTTCCTCTATGTCAAAAATCATTGCTTCGGTGTTATCTTGATAGAGAATAAAGACAGGCAAATCCCGCTCCCACAGTTCGATAGCTTGCTCCTTTGAAAGCGGCAGCAGCTCATCGGCAGTATAGCCATAGGCATTGCGGTCTGCAATTCTAACCGCTGGGTCGGGCAATGGATAGTCATGCTGCACGGGTTTCTCTATTCTTTGGTCCTCGGTATTCCTGCTTTCAAAAAATTCTTTGAGGTCATCAAAACCATTCCAAACATCGTCTAAGACAAGTTTTCCATCGCCGTCTACAATGACACAGGCGGCTTCATCACCGTGTTCCTCATGCTCAAGGAGAAAATATTTTGTGCTTTTAATAACCTTGGTATCAACCACATACCAAGTGCCGATATGCCCATCAACTTTAATGTGATAGCCGCCATCTGTTATTTGCCCCATATCGGGGTCAATCGTCTGTTCCGGCACGGGTGTTTCTGCGGTAATATCAATACCACGCTCCTTGATAATTTCGGCAAAGTGGGTATCAATGCCGCTTATCAGCTCTGATGAGGTTTTATTGATAGTTTCAAGGGACGCTCTCAGTTCCGTAAGTTCCTTGCCTTTGCTCCAAGCGGCAATATATCCTAAGCTGTTGTCGGCAGTCTGTATGCCGTAATAACTGCAAACGGCAAAGGAAATGCTTTCCGCTTCAACTTCCTCGGTGTTGCGGTCTTTGGGCTTAATCGGCTTTTGATTTTCTTCGGAATGTGCTTGCAGTTCTTTTTCTGTTTCACGGTTGTGCAGGAGAGAGTGAGCCACTTCGTGAATGACAGCCGAAACTGTCTGCACCTCGCTCATTCCCTCACGGATAGCAATTCGTTTATCCTCGGTATGGTAGTAACCGTCCGTATCTTCAGACAGCGGCTTAAACTCAATGGGAACGGGGGCAGTGCGTTTGATAGCTTCGATGAATACCTCAAACTGCTCCACATTTCCTGCTAAATCGCTTGTAAGAGTAGGCAGCGGCTCCCCGTCTGTTTGCGAAACATCAAATACAGATACCACACGAAACATGGGTATCTGTATTTCCACTTCCTCGGTCTGCACCTTGCCGCTTGCATCAAGGATAGGGGATTTGGTCTGCGGGTCGAGTTTTTCTCGTTCTTCTTTGATTTTGTATGGTGTAGGTGCAATGATTTTAATGCCTTTTTTGACATAACGGGAAAATCCGTCACGCCATTTGTTAAAGCCTGCCACAAGGGTGGCATCGGGCTTTTGCATTGAGATAAGCAGGGTGTTGTTCAGAGAATATTTGTGAAAGCGGCTCATGGTCTGAAGATAGCTTTTATATTTGTCGCTCTCAAAAAGCTCCTGTATACCTGCTTCAATGCTGTCGGTTATCTCTTTTAACCGTTCCTTGGGATTTTGTTTTTCTGCCATATATGGGTACTCCTTTCAATTTTTGAGTATGAAAAAAGCACCATTGATTTCTCAAAAGTGCTTTTCCTGAAAATAAATTTATTTTATTTCTTTCCTCTTATCTATATACAACATTATTACAGTATATACAGTTAATACATTTAGCAATTGGCTTTGATATTCTATAAGGATATCTGGGATAATACCTAGTAAAGTTAATGTAAGTGATATTACTAAAATCAGTATTTGCAGTCGTCTAGTTGTATTTTTAAAGTACGCCAAATCATAATCTAATTCTTCGTGTAATTCACTGGTTTTTAAATTCAAATTAAATTGCTTTTTTCGACGATACCAGTTAAGTATTTTAAGCATGATACACAATGTACTATCAATTAGAAATTTAAGCAATGATATAAATAAAAAAAGGAAAATAGCAACTAAATCGCAACTAAAATCAAATGTAAGCAACATACTATAAACAAAACCACTAACAAAATACGACAGTAGAGCAAATGGATACAATAATATCATAATAATCATACCGATAATAACCCAAAGCATATTCAAACTTATCAAATTATCAATTTTCTTTGCTCTTTTACTGATAATAAATCCTATAATTGACAAACTAAGCATAAATGGCAACGCAATTATTATTGTAAATGCAGCAAGTACATGGAACAGCCAAGTGAATATGTTTTTAATCACATTGGATAAACGTGGTTTATTTAGAAATTTAAAATTAGATTTGGTTGTGAATAAACCATAGTATAGTAAAATTACAGATAAGCATAAGAAAAGAAAAGCCATGTATTTGAAAGTAACATTACTTATATTATTCAGCATAGGAATGGGGCTTTTAATAAAAGAAAATCCAAAAACAAAGCAACTACATATGATAAAACAAACACTTCCAGCAAAAGAGTGGACATTTTCATCTGGTATTTGCCAATGATTTAAAATATAATGATGATACTTCTTAAACATATACAACACCCCATTTCTGTATATAAGCTTTTAATATACTATACCACACTTCATTCCCAAAATCTACGATTACCTTTTGTGTGGTTTCTTCCCAAACTCCATTGTGAAGTTCACAAAATGACCGCCAGTATCATTAAGACAGGCAACACAGTCATAGGTCTTGCCTGTCTTTTCGGAATAGCAGCCTTTCAGCGGTACTTTTCCGTTTTTGAGAAGCTCCGTAACAATCGCCTTTGTTACAGTCTTTTTCTTTGCGGTAAAAAAGCGGTTTTCTTTCCAAATCGCAAAGCCGCAAGCCTTATCAGAACAGCAAAAGCCTTTTTTGTTCTCGGTAACTGCACCGCCGCAGCGAGGGCATTTGCCCACGCTTTCACGGTCAGACGGAAAGAGAGTATTTGCTCCATTTATCATTTCATAGGTCTTTACAAGGGCAGAAGTCATACCCACAATCTCGGTTAAAAACGCATCGGCAGTTAGTTCGCCATGCTCTACCAGTTTCAATTTTTCTTCCCATTCTGCTGTCATAAGTGGGGACTGCACCTGCTCGGGCAGTACGGTGATTAAAGCAATACCTTTGTGGGTGGCAGCAAAATACTTTGTTTTCTTATCACCTTTTCTTTCCGCAAGTCCCGACTTAATCAGCTTTTCCAAAATGCCTGCACGGGTTGCCGGAGTACCAATGCCTTTACGCTCCGCATCGGTTTCGGCTTTGTTGGCATTTTCCATTGAAGAAAGCAGGGTATCGTCTGTAAAAGGCTTGGGCGGTGAGGTTTTACCCTCCTTGATTTCAGCTTTGGCGGTAAAGACTTCGCCCTGGGCAATCTTTGGCAGGGCTTGGTCTTTTTCTTCCTTTGCCTGTTCGCCCTTGTAGAGTTTTTGCACCGCCTTAAAACCGTCTTGGATAACGGTTTTGCCTTTGGCAGTAAAAACGGACTCACCGCATTTTGTTGTGATAACCGTTTCGCTGTAACGGTGGGTATCTCCAACCGCCACTAAAAGCCTTATAGCAAGGAGCAGAAGCGTTTCACGCTCTCCGTGAGGTAGGATCTGCACATCAAGCCCCTTTGTGTTCATGGTGGGGATAATGGCATGGTGGTCGCTGACTTTGGAATTATCAATGACCTGTGCCGTATTTACGGGCAGTGCCGCTGTTGTGGGCATAAAAAATCCTGCCGTAGTTTTCACTAAGGCAGGAATACTACTCACCATATCTTCGGTTAAAAAGCGGCTGTCCGTTCGTGGATAGGTGATATATTTCTTTTCATAAAGGCTCTGTGCATAAGAGAGGGTCTGCTCGGCGGTAAATCCAAGCAGCTTATTGGCTTCACACTGCAAGGTGGTAAGGTCATAGAGTTTTGGCGGCTTTTCCGCTTTTTCCTTTTGCTCCACGCTTTCAATAATAACCTCTTGACTGTTACAAGATTTTAAAACTGCCGCAGCCTGTGCCTTGTCTTTGAGCTTTTCACTGATAAGGGAAAATCCATTGCAGGAAAGATGTACCGTATAGAACGGCTCGGGCTTAAAGACAGAAATAGCAGCATCACGCTCACAAATCATGGCAAGGGTAGGTGACATGACTCGCCCGATATTTAAGGTTTGATTGTAAAGAACGGAGAACAGACGGGTGGCATTGATACCCACAATCCAATCGGCTTTTGCCCTGCACAGGGCAGCTTCATAGAGTTTATCGTATTCTTTGCCGTCCTTTAGATTTTCAAAGCCCTTTTGAATAGCGGTATCCTCAAGGGAGGAAATCCAAAGCCTTTTGACAGGCTTTTTACAGTTTGCTTTTTCGTAGACAAGACGGAAGATGAGTTCACCCTCACGCCCTGCATCGGTGGCACAGATGACGGTATCTGCTCGGCTGTCATTTAACAGCTTTTTTAGCACATCAAACTGCTTTTTGGTACTGCTTGAAACATTGTATTTCCAATGGTGGGGAAGTATGGGCAAATCCTCATACTTCCACTTTGCATATTTTTCATCGTAGCTATCGGCAGGGGCAAGCTCCACCAAATGCCCGACACACCACGAAACGATATAGCCGTTTCCCTCGGTGTAACCGTCCTTACGGTTTGTTGCTCCCAATACCTTTGCAATACTTTGGGCAACGCTTGGTTTTTCTGCTATGACCAACTGCATATTAGTCCTCCTTATCCTGTTTTTTGGTATCTGCTTTTTCATGCACAACAATCAGCTTACGGACTTTCTGCTCCTTTTTGGGTGGTCTGTCTTTGGGTGGAGCAGAGGAATATTGTGGCTTTTGCATCATCATCTTTTCATATACACTGTCGGTGAAATATGTCATTTTTCTTCGCCCTCACTTTCTTCGGGAGTATCCTCCTGTTCCTCAGAGGTCGGCTCATATTCGTACTCGTCCTCATCATCATCGCTGTAATCGTACTCATTCATATTGGGGTTGCTCTGCGGCTTTGCCTTATTTTTTACCACCTTGAAATAGTAAAAAACACCGCCACCAACTAAACCGATTACAAGAAGAAGTGCCATAATTCCCATTGGGTTGCCTTTCTCTTTTTCCGGCTGCGGCTCGGCTGGTTCTTCCTTTTCGAGGGCTTTGCCTGTGCAGCCTGTTCTGTCTGTATTGCATACGGGACAATCGGCATTTACCGCACCCAACTCACATTTATCCTTGCAGGAGCAAACTTTCGGCTCTGTGGGGGCATCTTCCATGATGGCAAGCAAATCGGCTTCGTCTACCATATTCAAAAGATAAACATTGTCCTCTTTGCCTGCTCGGTCAATGACAAGATAAAAGTAGTTGCCGTTTTTGGATACGGCGGTGATAAACTGCTTGTCGGTTTTGTCTATTCTCTCTACATCGTCTACAAGGGTCAAATTGCCCTCGGGAGTGAGAGGAGCGATAGGGGTCGGCGTTTCAGTCACTTCCGGCGTTGGCTCGGTGGTATCTTCACCACCACCTGCAAAGGCAGTGGTGGAAAAAGCCGTCATGCATATAACTGACATGAGTATAGCGGTAAAAATACGGATTTTAGTTTTCTTCATTTTAGTTTTCCTCCTGTTTTTCAGATGAAAAAGGCACACCGCTTTTACTGCGGTATGCTGTGATAACATCGTTTAAATTTTCTGTGGTGATTTTTGCACCTCGGATAAGTCCGATGATTTCAAGATTTTCAAGCTCGGTCTTTTGCTTGTTCAGTTCCTCCCATTTCTCTTGCAAAAGCTCCATTTTGCCCTCGATTTTCTTCATGTCGGACAGCACCTTTTTCAGTTTTGCGTTCAAATAATCGTCCTCCTTAATTCATTAATCCATACCCCATAATCACACTGCTGTTCAGGTCATAATCCATTACTTTGCAGGCATCACCGCTGTTGCCCTCTACGGTATAAACACGGTTTCCGTCTGTGCCGATAACAATGCCCACATGGTCAGAGCTGCCGTCACCCTCCCAATCAAAGAAAATCACATCGCCGGGGGCAATGTCGCTGTAACCTCTGTTTGCCCACCGTCCGTTGGACGAGAAGTAAGGCACACCTTGACTCTGACAGGCGGCAAACTTAGGCTCAGAATATCCCGACTGGTTAAGCACCCACGATACGAAGCAGGCACACCATTCCACACGGCTGTTAAATCCGTACCATGACCAATAAGGCTGACCGCCCACATTGCCGACTTGGGAAAGTGCAATATCCACGGTGTTTTGATTGCCCTGTCTTTCGCCATCTACAAACTCAACACCGCTTAAATCGGTAGAGGGGCTGCCGTCAATAGATCCGCCGCCAAAGAGCAGCGGTTTATTGCCTTTTGTTTGCAGATAGACATTGTACATTTCAAGCTGATTAGGGGTAAGCAGGCTGTTTGCCACGGTATTTATTGTGGCATTGGTTAGGCTGATATTTAAAATATAGTAATCATAGGGTACCTCCACCTCGTAGGTGTCGGTATGGGTATTGCCGTCCGCGTCTGTCCATGTGTCCGTCCTTGTTTCGGTGCGGTAGCGTACCTCCACGGTTTCGGTTATTGTCAGCGTATATTGCTTTTCAAATATCCGTTGCAGTTCGTCCTGTACCTCGCTTGCCTTGAAGCATTGAAGCAGGGCGGTGAGATATGATGCAAGCTGATGAGGGTCGTGTCCTATGCTGTCTAAATCGTAGCGGTACTCATCATAATCGGGATAATCCCTTTCAATACGGTCAATCTGTCCCTGTAACGCTGTTTCCAGTGCGGTGTAATCGTTGTTTGCGGCAATGAGTTCCTCATTTTCCGAGGTATAGGAGGTAGATAGCACATTTGTTATCGCACCTTGAAACATTACCGAGCAGGAGGAAACAGCACCCACAAGCAAAGTGATAACTAAAAACAGGGCAAATATGATGAGCAGCACTTTCGGGTTTTTGGATATTGCCGCTGCCGCCTTAGTTACCGTGTCTGTGCCTTTCTTGATTGCAGATTTTGCGGTTGTGGCTGTTTTTTGAGCTGTCTTTGTACCGTTGCCGTTTCTTGTGGCAACATACTGCTTTTTAATAGCCCTCTTTTGCTGAAAACGGGAAACAGGGTTACTTGCTGCCTGTGGGTTATCCCTAAGACTTTTCCTGTAAAGGACATTCACATCGGCTTGTATGCTCTTTTTCTCTGCCTTTGCCAGTGTGCGGTAAGGCTTCAGCTTGTGGGAACGGTAGGCATCTTGCACACGGCGGGCGATAAATTCGACTGCCTTTTCCGTACCGTGTGCCGCTTCAAGCCCCACATTGTCCTGTTCATTTTCACTGATTTTCTGATGAACAGAAGATAATACAGTTCTTTCGGGAGCTTTTTTAATGCCATGCGTAAGTTTAGAGGAGGGCTTTGGTTTATCAACTTCCTCAAAGCACAAACGCACCTTTGTTTTGCCTGTGGCTTCATCAAAAGTGCGTTCTTTGGTTTTTACTGTTTTCTTTGGTGTTTTGGCTTGAGCCTTTTCCAGTTTATCTGCCGCTTTTTCCGATTTTGCTATGGGCTTTTCTAAAGTCGGCTCGGCTCGTTCTTCTTCGGTAAATTGCAGTCTTGATTGTTTTTTCATCGCACACCGCCTTTACTCCGTCTTGGTTTCGTCCAACTTGGTAGTCATAATGCTGTAAAGCTCGGTGTCTTGTGGGAATTTATCCGTAAACGGCAGGATAACATTGCCGTAAAAGAGTAGTCCCTCGCCAACACCGCTGCCGGTGACATAAGAGAGCTGATGGGGTGAAATGTTAAGCTGTTTTGCGAGTATCTGCCTGTCGCCTGCCGCTTGATTGAGCATATACACAAAGTCCGAGTTTTCAAAGATGTTCTCAACCTCACGGCTTGATAGCAAGTCTTTGACATTTTGCGTAATGGCTGTGGGAATACCGCCCCATTTACGAAAGCGTTTCCAAATCTCTACCGAATAAGCGGCGGTCTGTTCTTCTTTCAAAAGCAGATGAAATTCGTCCATATAGTAACGGGTAGAGCGTTTCTCGGCTCGGTTTACCGTTACTCTGTTCCAAACTTGGTCTTGCACCACAAGCATACCTAACTTTTTAAGCTGCTTGCCCAGCTCCTTAATGTCAAAGCAGACAAGGCGGTTTTGAATATCCACATTCGTTCTGTGGTTGAACACGCTCAAGCTACCTTTTACATAGATTTCAAGTGCGGAACGGATATGCTTTGCTTCTTTTTCCTCCTGTCTGCCCAAAGCATCGTAAAGGTCACCTAAGATTGGCATTTTCTCGGGCTTCGGGTCTGCTAAATACTGTGCATATACAAGGGTGACACAGCGGTCGATAATGGATTTTTCAACAGGTGACAGTCCATCTTTACCGCCCACAATCAGCTCACAAAGAGAGAGGATAAAATCGCTTTTAAGGGCAAGGGGGCTGTCATCATCGGAATAGTTGAGGTTAATATCCATCGGGTTAATGTACTGGCTGCTTGTAGGCGAGATTTTAATCACCTGTCCTTTGAGCCTTTGCACAAGGGAAAAATATTCGCCCTCGGGGTCGCACACGATTATATCGTCTGTGGTAATCAGAAACACATTGGTGATTTCTCTTTTTGCCGAGAAACTTTTGCCGCTGCCAGGTGTTCCGAGGATAAGTCCGTTGGGGTTTTTCAGCTTTTTGCGGTCTACCATAATGAGGTTGCTTGACAGGGTGTTTAAGCCGTAATACAAGGCTTCGCCGCCCGCTTGAAAAAGTTCCTGTGTGGTAAAGGGTACAAAAATAGCGGTGCTTGAGGTTGTCAAACTCCGCTGAATGGGTATGAAGTTTTTGCCAAGGGGCAGTGATGCCATAAATCCCTGTTCCTGCTGATAGTCAAGGCGAATGAGGGTACAGTTGTGCTTGTTGGCGATACCGCTTGCTTGCAGTAGGATATTATCCAAATCCTTTTTATTGTCGGCGGTGTTCAGTACAAGGAATGTAATGAGAAACATTCGCTCATTACGGCTTTGCAGGTCGGCAAGCAATTTTTTTGCTTCGCCGCCGTAGGTTGCAAGGTCAGAGGGGATAATGTCCATATCATAACCGCTTCTAACCGCCTTTTTCTGTTCCTCAATCTTCATACGGTCAAGGTCTGTAATCTTTCGCTTAATGGTCTTAATGGCTTTCATCTGGTCTACCGACTGAATGTGCATGGTAACAAGAAGATTGCTTTCCATTTCCAAAAAGTCAGACAGTACACGGTCATTCAGCTCGGGAGCAAGTATCTGCAAAAAGGATACCGCACCGTATTTATCGCCTGTTCGGAAAGTGCCTTTCTCCTTAAACTCAAAAGAGGACGGAGCGATAAAGTCCTTTGTACTAAGCCCCGAGGGAGCAAGCCATTTCCATTCAAAAGAAAACGGCTCATTTCCACTCATATGGAGAATGTTGTGCATGAGCTTCAGCCGTTCTTTTCCGTCAAGGGAAGTAAACTGCACCCCCAATCTTTTAAAGGCGTTCCAAAGGTCATTTTCAATACGCTCAAGGCGTGGCTTTGCAATTTTGATGTTATCCGCTTCAATGCCGAATGTGAGGTATTTTGTTTTCATAAGCCCGTTGTTTCCCCTTGCAAGCTGACTGTGGAGCATATCGGTATATTCGATACGGATACTGTCAAAATCATCGGCTTGCGGTGCAATCAAGATGCTTTTTTCATAGTCCTGTGCATTTGCCGTTGTGTTTAGGAATGTGAGCTGAAATTTAATTGTGCTGTCGAAGTAGTTGAGGAAGTCGCACCAGCTTTCAAAGATAGCGGTTTTATCCTCATTCTGTGCAATCTGATAATTGATGTCACCAAATTGCAGGGTTTTGGTGTAGAGCCTGCCCTCCACATGACAGATGCCATCGGGGAAGATGTGACGGTAAGGGATACTGTCCTGTGCAGACTTTACCCCTTTGGGCTTATTGCTTGCCCTTTGCACCGCCGCAGCGATGTTACGCTTTTCTGCCCCCATGAGCTTTACGGGTTTCTTTTCGGTTTTTGACAATTTCGTTTACCTCCTTGTCTAATTGATACTGCCTTTCCAACAACGGATAAAAGTTATCCGTCATGTAAGGTCTTTGTTTGGGATTTAAAAAACGCATAGCCATATAGTTTTTGAGGATTACCTCAAGGGGCTGACCGTGCTTTTCGTACATGGCAAGCAGAAACAGCGGCAGCATGAGAAACATCATTACAAGCACCGCAGGGCTTGTGCCGATGTAGTCCTTGAGAATGAAAAAAGGCGGTAATCCTACCGCCAGTGCCGCTGAAAAGCAGATGAGCTGCCGTTTGGTGAGATTGAACATCACCTTTGTTTTTACATTGCTTAAATCTTTGGGGATTGGTACATACGCCATAAAATCCTCCTTTTCTTAATGGGCGTTGAATATGGATTTTGCAAGCGTTCCTGTCTTAAAGAGAGCGAAACACAGTAATACCGTGTACATCATGCAAGTCCAAATTGCTCCTATGGGGTCACCATCTGTTGCGATGGACTGTATCAGCACCGCATAGATACCGACACACACCATAATGAGAAAGCCTTGGAACGCAAGGGCAAGCAGTGCCTTTAAGTAGTTCTGTCCCATATTCCATTCCTTGCTCTGCATGGTAGCGATGGGGATTGCCCCGAGAGAGGTCATAAGGTAAATTTCAAGCATTCTGCCGTACACGATAATGAAAATACAGACAGTCAATGCCCACATGATTATCCCCATAAAGAAACTTTGCAGATAAAGCCCCAACAGCGAGCCTATATCCATTTCAAGCAGACTTTCACGCAGGGCATCTAAAGTGTCTACCCCTATGGCGGTATCGGTGATAATGACTCCCGCCGCATTTTGGATAACCGATTGTGCCACATCAAATATCCCCATCATCATGGGGAATGTGTTTGTTACAAGCACCACGGCAATAAAGGTTTTCATTATCCACTTGAAAATATCCGAGGGTGGGAAATCGTGCATATTGTTTCTGTCAATGACCATTTGTATCAGTTCGTAGCACATCACAAAGGTCAGAATTACTCCGGCTATGGGCATGATAACGGTGTCCGACAGGTTTTCAATCATGGAGAAGACACCGCTATTCCATTGTGCCGGTGTCTTTCCCACATCTCCTGCAATTCTTGATACTTCGGAATTGATGTTATCGAACAAGCCCGCTAAGTTACCCATAATGCCGTCAACGAGCAGATTGGTTATCCACTCATTGATTGCATCAAGGATAAAGTCCATAGGCTGTTACCTTAGAACAATCCGCTAAGAAGTGGTACAAGCGTCATGCCAATCAGTGCTACGCCACCGCCTGCCATGAGCTGTTTCATTCCCTGTGATTTCGCACCAGGGTTGTCATTTCCGTAACCTTCAAGGAGGTTAATTACTCCCCAAATGCCAAGTCCTGCTCCAAGAGCGATAACAAGTGTCTGCAATACTGTGATAGCTTGATTAAAAAATTCCATAATAAATATCTCCCTTTCGTTTTTGTGTTTTATTTGATTGTTTTTACTTTGCCGATAAAAAAACGCCGTCCCGTGACAGCGTTACATATCCACAATCATAGGCATCACCTCCTTTCCATGTGGCTGTATATATGAAAAGCACCACCGTAGACGGCAGTGCCTGTTACCCCTCAGAGGGCTTTAGTGTGGCTGTTTCTTCCTCCTTGTCCGTGTCATATACTTCGTACACATCATTCGCTTTGAGCCTTAGTTTGGTGGAGAGAAATTTCTCCACATCAAAGGCGTTTTTCTTGTCAAAGTCGGATAGGTACTTGTATTTCGGGTGCTTTGTAATATCGTATTTATCGCTGAAAAAAGGCCTGACACCTCTAAGCTGCAAAATACATTTTCCACCATCCATAACAGAGAGTTCATCCATACTCATAAGCTCTTTTCCAAGCCGCTGATAGTTGATACCATAGCTGTGTTGACTTCCTCTTGTGTCGGAAGTGTTGAACATATCAATAGTTTCTTTACCAAGGGTTTCGGTTAAGTCCTTGAGGGTGGTTTTCTCTTTACCGCCAAGGAAAATCATGCTGTCGCAGTTACCGATAATGGTATCGGCATTGTCTTTGTAGAGTGCCTTGAGCTGTGATTGTGCTTGCAACACAAGGCAGGCGGAGATTTCACGGCTGCGAATGGTAGCCATGAGCTTTTCAAGATTTGGTATCTGCCCGATATTGGCACACTCATCAATCAAACACCGCACATGAACAGGCAAGCGACCTCCGTACACATCGTCTGCTTTGTCGCACAGCAGATTAAAAAGCTGTGTGTAACACATGGATACAAGAAAATTGAATGTCGCATCGGTGTCACTGATGATGATAAACAAAGCGGTTTTCCTGTCACCAAGGGTATCCAGTTCCAATTCGTCATAGGCGGTCAGCTCTCTAAGCTCTTTAATATCAAAGGGAGCGAGCCTTGCACCGCATGAAATAAGGATTGACTTCGCTGTTTTGCCTGCCGCTAATTTGTACTTCTTATATTGCCTTACCGCAAAGTGCTGCGGGTCTTTTTCCTCAAGCCTGTCAAACATCAAATCAACGGTGTTTTTGTATTCCTCATCGTCCTCACGGACTTCACTGGCATTGATAAACTCAATCAGCGTTGTGAAGTTCTGTTCTTCTTCGGGAGCTTCATAGTAGATATAGGCGATAAGTGCGGTGTACAGCAAAGTTTCTGCTTTCACCCAAAAATCGTCCCCTGCCTTGCCCTCGCCTTTGGTATTGGCAATGAGGGTAGTGACGAGCTTCAAAATATCCTTTTCACTTCTGATATAGGCAAAAGGGTTGTAGTGCATGGACTTTTTGAAATTGATAGTGTTTAGGATTTTCACCTTGTAGCCCTCACGGAGCAGAAGCCTGCCGCACTCAATGACGATACTGCCTTTTGGGTCGGTAACTACATAGGAGCTGTGACATTGCATAAGGTTTGGTTTCAGCCAAAACCTTGTTTTTCCCGAGCCGGAGCCGCCCACAATCAGTACATTTTTATTTCTTGCTGTTTTGGGGTCTTTGGGGCGGTTGTTCATGGTCAGCCGTTCCGTTTGTGTGAGTATCACATTGTTTTGGAATGTGGGGTCTACATACGGCTCAATGTCCTTTGCGTTGCCCCATCGTGCCGAGCCGTACTCTACACCCTTACGGTATTTTTTTGCATTTTTACTGCGAACATAAATACATAAGCGGAGCAGCCCTCCGATGGCAAGCCCAATCAGCAAGTCGGTGGGGTAAAAGGACGGAAACGGTACTGCAAGGGCTTTGGAAAAGCCCACGCCTATGTTCAGTATCTTTTCGCCTAAATCAGCACCGACAGTATATCGCCACGCTTCGGGCAGCTTGGTAAACAGCAGCCCCGACACAAGGTAGGGTAGATTAAGGATAAGGAGCTTTTTCATCTTTTTACTCATAGGCTCTGCTCCTTATTTTTGTGTTTCACCTTGTCTGCAACGGTACTTTTCACAATTTGAGATAACTTTCTAAGTTCCGCAAGCACAGACGGACGAGCCGCCTTTTTCACCATGTCGGCGGTATATTCCTTAAAAGCGTTGGTGATGGCATCGGCATCTTTGCCTTTGAAAAAGACCACATATTTTGGCGGAGTTTCGTGCTTATCTTTCATTACGGCAAAATCCACACCGTATTTCTTTGCCACACGCTCAAAGTCCTTGATGTTTTGGTCGGTAATTTCAATGCTACTCATACCTTGCCCTTGCTCTGCAAGCTGTTTTACCGTCTGTTTCCCTTGCGGGATATTTGGGTGTGCTTTTTTGTCTTTCAAATGTGCAAGCAGTTTCAGCATTGCCTTTTTCAACTCTCTGCCTGTGAGCTTGCCTGCACTGATGACAAGAGCAACGGTTCTTTGTTCCACTTCTTCCTGCATGAAAAATCCCTCCTTTCACGATTTTTCTGTGGTTACTGCTTTTCTTTGCCCTGTCCCTTAATGGTTAAAATACCCTCAAGCGTAGTGGCGGTGATACTAAGCCGTTCAGCCATTGCAATATCGTTTTTTACATTTTCATCAATGCAGTCACCGCATACCACAAGGACACGGGAACGCCGCAGCATATCCCTTGCCATATCAATGCCGTCCTTATGTTCCTGCGGCACTTTATCGTTGAGATAAAGCGGGAGGTAAAGAGGTGGGCAAATAGGGGTATATCCTGCTTCATACAACTTTCTGCAATATTTAGCCGCTGTTTCGGTTAATTCAAATTCATTGCTGCTCCAAGCGGCGGTGATGTATGCCATTGGTTTTCTCATAATCATTCAGCTCCTTTCATTTTTGAGCATAGAAAAAGGCACTCTGCAAATCTCTTTACAAAGTGCCTTAACGGGTTTCGCCGTATAAATCGTGATTGACTAACGCTGCATAGTAGCTGTCTATGGTAGAGGGGGCGTTAAAAAGGGTTGCAAGCAAATATCGCTTGATGTTCCGCACATAAGTGGTGTTTTTGTCTAAGCAGGCAAATACATACTCGATGTGGGACGAATTGATTTTAAGCATCTTGTCTTTTACAAGCCTTGCAGGGTAATCATCTCCGGCAATGTTTATGGTACTCTTTGTAGAACACAGTGTTTCGATGATAATGTCTGCCACCTCGTCCAAACGCTCACGCATACCGATACTGCCGTGTTGCTTAAAATGCTCGTATTCAATATTTTCATAGACCAGTTCTTTTACTTCTTCGTAAGTTTCACATCCTATCTCATCATATCCCGTTTTCCTGTCCCCGTAAGGATAAGATTGATAAGGATTTGATGTTTCTATATTTAATAAATCTTTTTTTGATTTATCCATAGTTTGTAGATAAGTATTTAATTGGTGGGGTTTTTCCAAGATAGGCTCACCCTGTATTGGTTTTTCCTGTGTTGGGTTTACCAATGTTGGATTATCCAAGATTGGGTTTTCCCGTTTAGGTGGGGATTGGCTTGTATCAAGGCTTTGCGGCTGCTCTAAGATGGTGTACTCGGTGGTGGTGAGCTGCCCTTTGTCATTGCGTAGCCGCTTGCGAATAACATAGCCATGTTCCTCAAGCTCTTTAACCGTGCCATTGATACTGTCGATACCGTCCTTGCAGATGCAGGAAAGCCCCTTTGTGGTGTAATCCCAATTCCCCGGCAAGGACAGCATGAGAGAAAGCAGCCCTTTTGCCTTTAAGGAAAGCTGGGTATTTCTCAAATGATGATTAGCCATAACGGTGTAATCCTTTGTCTTTTCTACTCTAAAAACTGCCAATGATACCACCTCCTTTACGGCAAATGGTCAGTTTATCGGATTTCTTCTTTCGGGCGGTCATAGAAAATATCGCCCCTTATCACTTTGGCGTGTTTTCGGCTTTTGATTTCGTTACGGTCTTGGCTGTCCAATGCTTTTTGATAGCCTGCATCGGACAGGAACAGCCGCATACGCTCGCCTTTCCACCCAACGGGGGAGGAATGAGAGAGGACATCAAAGACAATCATGTGCCGTGTGTCCTCGCCAAAGCGTTCCAATGCCATAATGTCATGCCCTGCCAAAACAGGCTCACCCGAATTTTTGCGTGCTTCATCAAGCAGTTCGCCAATGGTTTTGTTTTTGTTCATAAGGCAGCTCCTTTCTATCGCTCCTGTTGCTGTTGCCTTTTTTTGTGCCACCCCTCAAGCAATTTGATAATGGTTTCCTCCATTTTCTGCGGAGTGTAGGACTTGGGGAAGTATTTTCTAAGTTTATCGCCCGTAAGCGTTACCTTGTCGAGTTCCCCTTTCTTTTCTTCGCTCATAATGGCACACATGGCTTCAAGGGTGCATTTGCCATCGGCACTAAACTTCTTTAATCGCTGTGCCTGTGAAAGAGAGGGGGTTGCCTGTTCCATATCCATTGCTTCAAGCAGGTTTTTCTGTTCCTCGGGCTTTAGATAGGACAGTTCCACAGCAGGGTTAAAGGCAATTTTTTTATCATCTACCATATCAAGAAGTTCGGGGATAAGCTCGGTAAGACGGATAAATCTCTGTACTTGGTTACGGCTTGAGCCTGCTTGTTCTGCGACAACTTCCACAGACAATTTGGACTTCTGCCCAACTTGGGTAGAAGTTAAATCCGTCCTTGCCCCTTGCCGTTTAATGGCTTCTAATTTCAACTTAAATGCAAAGGCTCGTTCACTGGGCAGGATATTTTCTCTTTGCAGGTTGCTGTCAACCATAATAATGGTGGCGGCATCATCATCAAGATTACGGACAATGACAGGCATTGTTTCCAGTCCTGCCAGTTCGCTTGCTCTGTGTCTGCGGTGTCCTGCCACAAGTTCATAGCCGCTCTCATCACGGGGTCGGGCGATAGCAGGAACAAGCACACCATATTCCTTGATGCTTTCGGCGGTGTCTGCCATTGCTTCATCATCTTTCACCTTAAACGGGTGGTTTTTGAACGGAAACAGTTCGGACAAGGGTATCTCTACAACCTTTTCTCTGTTGGCATCGGCTCTGCTTTCCTCGGTGGAAAACAAATCATCTACCGATGTCAGATTTATGTTTTTGGCGGAGCTTTTCAATCTTCAACACCTCCTTTGTAAGTTCTCGGTAGCTTTCGGCAACCTTGCCTTTGGGGTCATGGGCGAAAATGCTCTTGCCCTCGGCACTGATTTCGGCAGCTCGTACTGAATGGGGTATATCCGTAGCAAATACTTTGATTTTACCGCCGTAGGTATCACGTAGCAGGGTACTGATGTCCTTTGCAAAGTTGGTGCGGCTATCCACCATTGTCAGCAGAATACCGTCTATTTGCAGTTTGGGGTTAATCTGCTTTCGAACTTTGTTTATGGTCTGTAAAAGCTGTTCCAAGCCCTTTGCAGGCAGATATTGAGCCTGTACAGGGATAATTACGCTGTCTGCCGCTGCCAGTGCGTTGACGGTCAGCATACCAAGAGAGGGCTGTGTATCAAGCAGGATATATTGATAGTCTTTTCTTACCGTATCAAGATACTGTCTTAATATGGTTTCTCTGCTCATGGCGTTGATGAGGGATACCTCCATACCCGATAGCTCAATGTTGGCAGTGAGCAAGTCCACACCCTCTGAATGGGATATGATACCCTCTTTATGTTCTATGCGGTTGCAAGGGTAGTGGGGATATTGTCGGGCTGTGACAATCCCAAGCTGATGGACAGAGAACCTTGCGGGTCGCTGTCCACGATTAAAACCTTTTTACCATCCTGTGCCAGTCCTATGCCTAAGTTGGCACAAGTGGTTGTTTTTCCGACACCGCCTTTTTGCATGGCGATGGCGATTACTTTTGCGTTCAAATTTTGTTCCTCCTTTCGATTTTGGGTATAAAAATAAGCCAACATAGAGTTGACTTGCATATATAAAAAATTGCCCCTTATAAAATAAGAAGCAATTTTCATATCCATATTTAGTTTTGTATTACTTCAAAATGAGTTAGGGCATCTTTGATGGCATCTATTTGAATAGGAGTGGGGTGCTTTCTTGGGTGCTTCAATTCATCTACTGCGTTTGGGGCATCGTACATAGGCAAACCTAAGCTGCGTTTTACTTCAGCAATATAGGCGGTATGGACTTTGAAGTTATATTTTTCAAGAATGTATTCCTTAATCAGTTTATAGGTTATTCTTTGTTTTGGCTTGTATGCTTGCGTTTTTTCAACTATACTGTTAAGAGGTATCATTCCTACATCAGCTCCGAAGTCCACAGTTACGTTGATATAGCTGTCTGGAGTTTTGTGGGACTTTGGTAATACCGTTGAGACGGTCGTAAAATTAGTGAAATAATCAACGTAAAATCAAGGCTTACAGGTATTTGAAAACCTGTAAGTCTTATTTTTTTGATAGGGGTGGAGTGTGGGGACAAAATAAAATGATTATTATCGTAGTAGTCAAATTAAAAATAAATATCATACTGTATTGACATATTATAGTAATAAGTGATACTATATAGCAGTAATAAGTAATAAAGAATACCAGTAACACTAGATAGTGAAGAGGAGTATTAGCATGGACAATATAACAGAAATGTTAAAAGGTGTTTTAGAAGGATGTGTTTTAGAAATAATAAGTTATGAGGAAACCTATGGATATGAGATTACAAAAAAATTAAATGCGTTAGGCTTTACGGATGTTGTAGATGGTACCGTTTATACAATTTTAGTTAGACTAGAGAAAAATAAACTGGTGGAGATTACAAAAAAGAAATCAGATATGGGACCACCAAGAAAATTCTTTACCCTTAATGATGCTGGACGTGAGGAATTGCAGAAGTTCTGGGAAAAGTGGGACTTTGTTTCAGAGAAAATAAATCAGTTAAAGGAGAATAATAATGTTAGATAAGCTTGTAAAATTAGTAATAGGAGATATGGATGATAAGCGTGCATATAAGAATATGATGAAGAGAGTTGATAATCTACCAAAGGACTATCAGTTCGCATTTAAAAAAATACAACATTATATATATACCGTTGGTAATTTTATTGGTGATATGACCATATTTGAAGAGCTAATAGATTTATTTGAAGCAAGTGCTGCAGATGGAAGGCAAGTTCTTGATGTTATAGGTAGTGATGTGAGTAAGTTTAGTGATGAATTTATTAGTGCTTCTAATACAAATATTGAAACACTAAGAGAAAAACTAAATAAAGATGTTATGGAAAGATTCAGTAAGGGGGATGAAAAATAATGGTGAATTTAATAAAAAAGATGATTGAAGATAAAAAAGAGTATAAGGAACAAATGGCTAGAGTCAAAGCTATGCCAGAAGATTATAGATTTGTTTTTGAAAAAATTAGTGCATACATGTGGGGATTTGCAGGTGGAGATGGTCATGAAATGCTAAGAACACAACATGAGTTGATAGAATTATTTGAAGTCAGTGCAGCGGAGGGTAAGCATGTTTTAGAAGTAACTGGAGAGGATGTTGCAGGCTTTTGTGATGAGTTTATTAAGGATACTAAAAAATGGACAGATTACTATGGTGACAAATTAAACCGAAACATGAAAAAGAAATTAGGAAAGTAAAAGGGTGGTAGAGTGAATAAGTATAATTGGTTACTATGTCCAGTTTGTAATAACAAAACAAAGACAAAAATAGGTAAGGATACAGTATTAGAAAACTTCCCACTATTTTGTCCTAAATGTAAGAGAGAAACCCTTGTAAATGTGAAAGAACTAAATATTTTAGTTATTAAAGAGCCAGACGCTAAGACGCAGAGCCAATAACTTGTGAGTAAAATCACTGTTATTGGTTCTTTTTTTACTATTAATATAGTAATGGAGGAAGAGAATATGAATAAAAATATAATAGAAATCAAAGGCTTAAAGAAAGCTTATAAAAATGTGGAGATCCTTAAAGGAGTGGATTTAGAGGTAGAGCAAGGAGGAATATTTGCTTTACTCGGATCTAATGGTGCAGGAAAAACAACAATGATTAGGATAATGGCAACATTGCTTAAAGCTGATGCGGGTAGTGTTGTAATAAATGGTTTTAGTATAGAGGAAAATTCTACTGAGATTAGAAGGTCAATAAGCCTTACTGGACAGTTTGCGGCTATTGATGAAATATTAACTGGACGTGAAAATATTGAAATGATTGCAAAGCTTAGACATGTAAAAAGTCCCAAAGCAGTAGCTGATGTATTAATTAATAGATTTGGTATGTCAGAAGCTGCTGATAGAAGAGTAGGTACATACTCAGGTGGTATGAAAAGAAGAATTGATATTGCTATGAGCCTAGTTGGAAATCCCAAAATTATTTTTCTAGATGAGCCAACAACAGGGTTAGACCCAGAAGCTCGTTTAGAAGTGTGGAAAATAGTAAAGGAATTATCAGATTCGGGAACTACAGTGTTTTTAACAACACAATATTTAGAAGAGGCAGAACAGCTTGCAGATAAAATAGCTATTCTTCATGGTGGTAAAATAATTGCTTCAGATACCTTAGCAGGATTTAAAAAGCTATTTCCACCAACAAAAGTAGAATATGTTGAAAAACAAGCTACCTTAGAAGAAATATTCTTAACTATCATTGGTAAAAGGGAGGATAAATAAATGGAATCTACTAATAAATATTTTTTAAAAGATATGGGTGTCATGTTTGGTCGCTCAATGAAACATATTTTCAGGAGTATGGATACAATTATTACCGTTAGTATTACACCAATAGCAATTATGCTATTATTCGTTTATGTATTTGGAGGGGCAATTCAAACAGGTACGGAAAAGTATATTGATTACTTATTACCTGGGATAATGTTAATGACAATTGGGAGTGGAATAGCTTATGTCGCATATAGATTATTTACTGATAAACAAAGTGGAATATTTGAGCGTTTTTACTCTATGCCCATATCACGTTCTACTGTCTTGTGGGGACATGTATTAACTTCAATTATTTCAAATGGAATTTCAGTTGTGGTTATTATTATTGTAGCTTTACTAATGGGCTTCCGTTCTTCAGCAGGTATATTAGCATGGTTAGCGGTATTCGGGATTTTAGGGATTTTTACACTAGCTTTAACTTGGATTGCAGTAATTGCAGGTTTGGCTGCTAAAACTCCAGATGGAGCAGGAGCATTTTCATATCCAATAATATTCTTGCCATTTATAAGTTCTGCTTTTGTACCAACTGAGACAATGCCATCAGTAGTAAGAGCTTTTGCAGAAAATCAACCAGTGACGCCTATAGTTGAAGCTATTCGTAACTTATTAGCAAGTCAGCCTGTAGGAAATGATATTTGGGTTGCTCTTACTTGGTGTATAGCAATATCAGTTGTAGCTTATACTTTTGCAATGAGATTATATAAGAAAATATAAGACTTGCGAATATAATTATTTGGGATATTAGATTGAATACCTTATATTTCCAAACGGGGGTATATGATAAAGTAGTTAAGCAATTAATATTTATAAGTGGTTGTTTTTAAGATTTTTTTGTTTTGGTGGTAGATAAGAAAATGATAAGAATGATTTAATCTAGTAATAAGTAATAGTGGATTTTAAACTAATAAGAGACATGAGGCAAACAAACTACATCAATTATGACTACCATCAGCACTCAACCCATGTGGAGACTGTAGTTTTATTGGTAAGAGAAAAGTGTTGATAATAAAAGGATTATAGGATTTTGTGATTGGACACCTTCTAAAGAATGGACACTTTTTGGACACTTTTAGTGTTAAGAAAGGGAATTAAGATTTTTAAATATTTCTTCAAATTGAGATGCTATTTTCTTATCTACAGCATCAATACTATGAGTATAATTTTGAAGATAAGAGATTTAATAGTTAAGCTTAGTGGTTATTTTGGGTGAGCTTTGGCGCACCCTTTATTTTTTGAGTTTGAAAATATTATTTAAGGTTAGTCACGATGGAGTATTGTTTGTTTTGTAAAATAAATACTTATTTATAAAAATATGATAAATTCAGGGTGTGTTTGAAGTATCGTTTCATACGGAGAGGCGGGATTTGAGAAAAACAGAAGAAAAGGGGTTATTAAAACGTGCACAAGGAGGTCCTCCAGTTCGTTAAGTAGACTTTTCAAAACCTCATAAAGTGGCAGGGAAGGATATTGAACAGGATTATTGAGAGGTTAAAATGTGTTATTAGTTTTTAGCCAACTGAGAAGATTGGATTTGATTCAAGTATTAGTATCTGTCCGGCAAAAAGATTACATATATGAATTACAGACTCGGAGATTTCAGAAACTGAAATATAAGAATTTAATGAAAAGGATATTGAGATTAGTATTGTAGAAAAGGATGAAGGGAAGGATTGAAATTGAAAGAGCACCTTTATTATGAAAGGTGCTGGAGTAAGTAGAAGCTAATCATGTGGCAAAGAGAACAGCATAGATTCAATCAGTAATCTAATAGATATCGAAAATTAGAAAGAAGCTTCTTTAAATATGGTTTGAATAAGAATATTTCCCATTTCTTCCGGGGATTCTTTCATTCCCCTTTTAATCCAGGCAAGGATAAAACCTGATAGACCCATAGCGTGATAATATCTGCTATATTGTTCAGATATGGGCAAAGTGATACAATCTTCAAAAATACTGTAGTTGGATAATAGTAAAATATGTTCCAAACCGGACTGTATAATGGTGTCTAATATATCCTGTAAAGTTACCAAATAGGTGAATAAACTAATACAGATGTCTTCTTTTCTGTTATAATTATATTCTTTTTCGCGTTTGTACCATTTATCTAGTAGAAGTGAAACCTTATAGATTAAGATGTCTTCTTTATTTTTGAAATTTCTATAGTAGGTAACTCTGCTTACATTTGCTAAGTTAGTGATTTCTGTAATTGTAATACTATTCCAGGGTTTATTTTTCATAAGCAAAAGGAGTGCGTCAGCAATACACTCCTTTAAAAATTGTTGTTCAGGTCTTTCTTTTTTCATTTATTGTCTCCAGTTTGAAAGAATGATTTTATTGCTTGGAAAATTTCAGTTTCATGACCATGATGTATGTAATGCTGTCCATCCAAAATCACTACTTTTCCGTTATCCAGATGCTTTATCATTTTTTCGTGTTCAGGCTTCCAATAATCATCCTGATTTACGCTGACACTAGATAGGAAGAAAATTACGGGTAGATTATCAGGATATTGTAAGTTCTGCACAGCTTGAAGATTTTGTTTGAATAGTTTGCCTTCACTTATATTAGCTTTGCTACCCAAATTTTTTAGTGTAATTTTTAACAAGTTCTCATTGTCTTTTGCACTTAAATGAGGTAGCTGGTAACTCTCAGGAACCACATTCAATAGTAATCTGTAAATGCCGCTATTTTTTAATAAAGGATAAATCCACGTAGGAATATCCGGGCCATTTATTTGATAAGGTACGCTGGTATCCAAACCGATATATCCCTTGACTTCTTCAGGATAAGAGTTGATATAATGCAATCCATAAATTCCAGCAATGGAATGCCCAGCGAGATAGTATTTTTCTATTCTTAGCTGTTGAAGGCAATCATGCAATTCCTGATTCAGTTTTTCAATAGTTCTGTCCTCATCCGTATCATCACTTAATCCGTAGCCAAAGGGTTCGACGATAATAACCTGATATTCTATTTTCAGATGATCTACTAATCCCTGAAAGTCTAATGCAGGAGAAGCTGTTCCATATCCAGGAAGTAGCACAATCGTATCATCGCCATCTCCTTCTACTACAACATTCATATTCTTACCATTTACATTAACTAACTGACCATAGGGGCGTATATTTACTTTTTCCAGTTTGCTACAGAAAAAATTATAAAGTGCGCACAGTAATATTAAAACACATAATATAAGAATAACATAAAGACATATTTTAAAAACAATCTTAATAAGCTGCTTAATGATTTTCATTTTTAAAGTTCCTTTCTAGTTTGCTACACTTGTTTCATAGCATGAAAGTATCATACTGCTGTCTTTAATGTCAATAACATAACAATAAAGTGAAACAATTGCGTAGTATTTGTATCCAGTAATGGGGCTAGTATGTGTCTAGAAAATCATTGTAGCAAATTAGAAAATTAGTTATACTAAAATCTAATGAATACGCTAGATAACTTATTTTAACAGAATTTCATCCTTGGATGGATTAGGTATATTTCAAATCTGATGATCGTTTATTAGATTTAAATAAAGAAGGAGCTTTAAAAGAAACATTTGACACGAAACTCTACTGGGGAACAATAGCAGTAGGTGAAACTTTTATAAATTAAAAAATGCGTAATGAAATTAATTAAATTTTTGAGCCTTTATGTGTGGATATGGAAATAGCAAGTATAGCGTATGTTTGTTATGTTAATCATATTCCTTTTATAGTTATACGCTCTATTCCTAATACTACAGAGCATAGAGGTGTTGATGGGTTCGATAAAAACTGTATCAAGGTATCAGAAAGATCAATGCAAGTGGTAACGTCTATGTTATGATTAATAAATTGAAAATAAACAAAAGTACTCTCAGTAGATTTATTCTACTAAAGGTATTTTTATTGCACGCGATAGTTATAGCTGGAGTAGGGAATAATATAAAACTAATATGAATATAGAAGTTGCGCAAATAAAATGAATTAACTAATATATAAAATAGGCTAGACGACAAAATAGTTATTTAATAAGTAAATAAAAATATCATTTGAGGATAAGTTCCGATGGGCTTATCCTTTATTTTTTTGTTTAAGAATATTAATATTAATAAAAAAATATAATAAAGTTTAAATAAAGCAGATAGATATTTGTAAAAATTACTTATATAGTAAGAGGATTAAAGTGAAGAAAAGAAATTTTATTATCTCAGCATGCGTTGCGGCAGTTATTGCTATATCATGTGTTATTTATGTCTTTGTAGGAAGTGAAAAAGCAGAAAATCTTATGTGGAAATACCTTAACGAACAAGGTTACACTCAAGCAGAAATTAAGAGTATTAATGTTAGGCATTCATTTTTGAATCTCATTTTTTCTTATGATGAATGGATGATTGGTGTTGTTTATACGAATGAACCTTTAGCAGAATATAACTATAGTATAAATAATGGTAGCATCAGTAAAGGGATAGTTTCTATATTTAACAAATAAAATAGATATTTGTTGAAGGCACTTATTGAAATGGTAGCATCAAAGAAATTTGTAATAAACCTGTAGTTGTATAAATATAACTGATAATTTAGAATGGATAAAAGACATACTTTAGGAGGTTTAAATGATGTGTAAATTACGTTATTACATCGCTTAATGTGGTGAATAAAAAACTCTTCACTACATTTAAAAGACTAATAGATTATAAATGTGAGGAGAAAAAATAGGATGAATACAATTAAGTTAAAGAAATATGAGCAATATAACGAAAATGAGATTTTAGCACTATATAATAGTGTAGAATGGATAAATTATACGAATAATCCAGAAATGTTAAGAAATGCGTTTAATAATTCATTAACAATAGTAGGAGCATATGAGGACGAAAGATTAATTGGTATAATTCGTGTAGTAGGTGATGGACATTCAATTATATACATACAAGATATTATTGTATTACCTGAATATCAACGAAAAGGCATTGGTAGTTTAATGGTTAAAGAGATATTAAACCTATATGCTCATGTTTATCAAAAAATTTTACTTACTGAAAATCAGCCAAACACAGTAGAATTTTATAAAAAAATGAATTTTATTCCTGACTTTGAAATGGGCTGTGTTGCATTTGGACACTTTACGTTCATTTAATAAAATAGTTATTTTAGTAGGGCTAGATTTTCGGTTCTAGCCTTATTTTTTTTACCCAAAATACTGATTTCATTAGGGAAATATGATAATATTTAGAAAAAATATTTTATGGGTAAATTTAGAAGGGGAGAGATTGATATAACAAGAAAAGAAAAAATCTATAATATTTGTTGTAGGATTATGTGTTTTATACCATTTATATTTACAATCATTTCAGAGGAGTTAGGTATCCCTGATAACATTAAGAATTTTATATGGTTAATCATGTTTATGGTTTGTATTATTTTGGTATTAGTTGCTTTGACTATATTTAAAGATAAAAAAAGAAGTGAAAGATTTTTGGGAGTATTAAGTCTCCTTTTAATAATTGGATATACAATTTATTTTGTTTTATTTTAAATTTATAACTTTTAATAGGAAGATAGTTATTTAACAAGCCAATAAAAAATATCATTTTGGCTAGGACGTAGGTTCTAGCTTTATTTTTTTTATCAAAATAGGAGCAGACTAATCTACTCCTAAGTTTTTCACATGGGGATGTGCAAAACTAGTTGTGGTACCATAATGTAATGATAATACCTTGACGTGTGTAAAGTAAATACGCTATTAATAGCAAAAAGCAGTATGCCATGAGAGTAACATACTGCCTTTTTTCACCATGCATTTTAGAAAAAAACCAACAAAACAATTATATCTAGATAGAACTTCCATGAATAATATTACTTCAGAATTAGTATTGCACTAGGTTGGATTAAGGTTTAACTAGGATTATAGTTAGTGATAGCAATGGTATCATAAAAAACTGTGCATGATAGCGTATATCAAATCAAGCTGTAGGTACTGTGGTTATATTTATGATAACTACAGAATTATCAGTATATTGCACTCGAAAATTAGTGTATGATTAATGTATGAAATGAAATGCGCTATAATCATTGATAATCAAAGGATAGAGTGGTTTTTAGAGTTCTATTTAGTGTATATTTGTATATTTTTCTTATAAACTATATATAAAAAAATAATATATATAGTAAGTATGGAAAAACGGGCTTAATCATACATAAAGGTACATTGTATATGATAAAAGTTGAATTAAAGTGTAAATATTTAGTATAATTCTCCTAAATATAGTTAAGGAGTTTGAGTGATGAGATTATTTAATTTATTTAAAGAAAATGTAGATACAATCAAGAAAAAGTTAGCTAGAATAGCTCCATCTACAACTATCCCAGAGGCTGAAAAGAAATATTATCAACCAGATTCATATTATAAAACAAAGATCTTTGAAGGGACTATGCTAGTAAAAGAAGTTATTCCATTTGAAAGAAGAAAAGAGACGTCTATTCCTTCAAGAAATGGTTTATATGTACCTGAAATTCTAATGCTTCACTTTTGCCATAAATACCCTAACCCTAAAAGAGGTTATCCAGGATATTGGTGGTTTAAGTACGGAATTAGAGATGTAGGTTCTGTATTTAAATCGCTCGAAGAACGTGGGTTTATTACTTTGAATGACTCTACCCAAAAATATGTACTTACTGATTTTGGGAAAATAGAACTAGAAGAGAATGAGTATGTTCCTTATATGCATCGTCATAGTACATATACCAATTTTACTGTATGGGATTTAAATCTTATGCTAGGTGCTGGGGATAAGAGTAACTATATGGAAGTTATCAATAAACGTAATACTGAACTTATTAAAGCCAACAATACTAATAACGAAGAATTTATGGTAGATTTAAAAGAGATTAATCCAACTATGCATAAAAAACTGGAAGAACAAGATGCACAGCTTAGCTTAATTAAAGAAGCTGAGGCAAAGTATGAATATGATAAGAACTTAGATACCTTGATTGAATTTTGGGAGGGTATATGGGCTAATGGAGGATTAAAGTTTAATGGTTCTCGTTGGACATTTAGGCTACCTGATCTATATATCAAGACGAAACAATATGAAAATGCCCTAGACTTGGTTTATAAAATAAAAAATACTCAAGAGATATATTCTGATAAGGCTGACAGTTATATAGCGAAAATTGAGAAACTTAAGTCAAGAGCTACAGAAAAAGGTAGAGGTTAAATGCATTTTCATCCCAATAGAGGTCTTTTAAATGATTTAATTTTAAATTTTCAATATAGTTTATATTTAAAAAAGATAATACTAGTTTAAAGCAATAAAAGTAGTTAGGTATAAATATATCATAGCATTACTTAAGGTAGAGGTTCAAAATAGGGTTAAGAATGATTTCGGATAGCAGTGTTGGGTTTTGTTTGAAATTTATTTATCCAATAGATGTTTGGACAAAATTTGGACAAATAGGTATAAAAAATAGGACAAAAATAAAGGTTAGCCCAACCTTAAACTATGGATAAAAGCATTGTAAATACTAGATTTTACAAGATATTAAAACTCAAAACAACCTTACGACCCATTGCGAAACGGTAGTGAAATTAGTAAAATAATGAACGTAAAATCAAGGCTTGCAGGTATTTAAAAACCTGTAAGCCTTGATTTTTTATATAGGGGTAGAGTGTGGGGACAAAATAAGAGGTAGTTTGTTGTGGGCTGAAATGGGGAAGTAACACAGTAAAGAGGGTTAGTGTAAAATGACTATGGGTTTGTTAGGCCTTTTTTATTATATTTTTTTAATAAAGTGAAAAAAACAAGGTCTTTGGATTGTGTATAGAATGTAAGGAGGTGAAAGCGGTATGGATGAAATGTATGAACGTAGTTATTTGATTCAGGAAGCAGTAGCAAAATATTCTAAGACGGTAGCAAGGACCGCCTTTTCTTATCTAAAAAATGTTTCAGATGCAGAAGATGTCACACAAGAAGTATTTTTAGCCTTACTTCAAAGTACAATGAAGTTTGAGGATGAGGAACATTTAAAAGCGTGGTTAATTCGAGTAACGATTAATAAGTGTAAAAATTATTTAAAAAGCGGGTGGTTTAAACATCGCAATGAACTACCTAAGGATTTAGCTTATATGCCGAATGAAGAAAGTGAGCTATTGCAAGCGGTTTTATCTTTAAGGAAGAAATACCGGGTACCCATTCACTTATACTATTATGAGGGCTATGCCCTGAAAGAAATTGCAGAAATATTGGATGAACCTGTTGCAACAATAGGCACAAGGTTGGCACGTGGACGTAATCAGTTAAAAAAATTGATTGGGGGGAATGAGTATGAACAAGAATGTATACAGATCAGCCGTTAATCAAGTGAAATTTGACGAGCAAATGGATAAAAAAATTATGGATTATCTAGCTAAAAAGTCAGGAGAAAGAATATCTATGAAACAATCAAAATGTAAAATGAAAGTAGCGATAACAGTTGCAGCCTGTGCTGTGTGTATGATCTCTGGAACGACGTATGCAGCAGTGAAATATTTTAAGAATATAGCACATATGGATTACGGTTTAGTTGCAAAAGATGATATAAATGGAATAGAGATTTCAACAGATGTAGATGAAGAAAGTGTTTTTCCAGATACCAGTAAAATACGTTCTGAAATGGGAGGAAGTACTTCAGGATTCGTATTACGCTCAGAAGAAAGGGGAAGTGACGGTGTCAAATGGGATACCAAGAAGACTTGGAAAGATGTAACGCCAACTTATATTTCTGAGGACGGAATAAAGTGGGAGAGAGATGAAGCGGCAGGAGCAGCAATGATGACTCAATATACATATACTCAGTATGAAATGGCTACACAGGACGCAGGCATGCCCAATGTGATGAAGACATTATTAGACATAACCTCAATGTGTGAAGCAGCTACTTATGAGGCATACACCATAGAAGAAAGTGAGGATATAATAAGGAAACGTGTAGTGGGAGTATTCGCTTATGAGGAAGGGAAGCTAGAGGTAGATTTATCTCAAGACTTAGGGGCTTTGGAAGATGGAAATCATGGAACAGTAGTAATTACAGGGGTAAATAAAGCAACGAATCAAAGAACTTATCAAACTCAAAAGGGTATGACTTATCAACTCAGTGATAATATCAATGATGGTATCACAAAAACAACAACACTTGTTTCAAGTGGTGATTATAGTCTTATTATTCAGTTCGAGAACCTTACTGACCAGGCCATTCATACTTTACTAGAGGAGATAGATTTATCAGCTTTCGAACTTGAATTTTAGAAATACTTAAAGGTACCTACTCCTCCTTCTAGTCTTAACATACGAAAAGAGAGTAGATAAGACTACGTGCCTTTCTTAATCTATTAAGTTTGCAATTTTTCAAGATTTACTAAGAATTGAAGATGGATTAAGGCAAACAAACCACATCAATTATGATGCCACCAGCACGCAACCCATTGCGAAACGGTAGTGGAATTAGGGGAATAATCAACGTAAAATCAAGGCTTAGAGGTGTCAAAAACCTTTAAGTCTTTTGTTTTGGGGATAGGGATAGAGAGTGGGGGAAAAATAGTTAATAAAAATTAGATGACTATTGGATGATTAAGATATATCAGTACATTTATGGTTTCTTGAATTATGAAGTGGAGAATTAAAAAAGGTATGTTATAGAGTAAGTAGACGAAATTTTTACTTATAAAATTTCGCCTACCTACAGAAGTATAATCCGTGCAATAAGAACTAAAGGGATAAGAAACCTAATTCATAGACTAACGGACGCAATCTATTCTCAAAATCTATATACATTGTATTAAACGTTTCCCATTCAGTAGGCAGATGTTTTTTTATGAGAGGTTTAAGTTGATACCAACTTGCATCCCAGTTGTTTATTTGATAATCAGGATTTTCTTCATTAAATATCAGCCTGTATTTAAAGGAAAGTTTAATTAGATTGATAGCATAGTCAAGAATTTGTTGAGCATCAGGTGACAGAACGAGTGTTTGAAGTATTTGGTAAATAGGAGACTCTACTTTACCGTGAACTTCTAAATCATTATAGGTAAAATCATTAATTGTAGAAATGTCATCTAGTCCAAGAGACAGTTGTTTTATAGAATCTTTAGACATAAAGAAAAATGGATTCAATATATCGGTCTTTAATTCAGTAGGTCCTGTGTGTCGAAGGGATGTCATATTAAAACCAGTATTAAATAAGGTATAAATAAGAGCATCATTACTCCACTGAGAATATAGAGGGTGGTTAACATTAGGAGCCATATATTCATCTTTTCCATTAATCCATGTTGCATATTTTCCGGTAATTAATCTTCTAGCTGTAAAAAGGGATACAACATCAAAGATATTATCGGACATGATGGGGAAAGAACTAATGTGCCCTTTTAGTTTGCGAGGAAGAATGGTAACAAGTTGAGTGTTTTTTTCTATGATATTACTGTCCATCATGGCCCAGCACCATACCTTAGAAGATGTACCACATACCCCATCACTAGGTGTTAGTGCATTAGACATAGTAAAGGTTTTAAATTGCTCAGTATAAGACTGGCAACGCTCTTTTAACCAAGTGGAGGCCTTTTGTGTATGAGAGACAGCGTACATTTGTTTAGAGCCTATTTGTATAATGCCATTTTCTACGCAGCTTTTAATTTCTAAGTTTGGAGGATTATTTATAGCACTACTCCCCCATAAAGTAAATGCAATGCCCCAGTTATCTTTAACATCAGCGAATTGGGAGGCTTGAAAAAGCATTCCATAATGATAATGAAGATGCTGCTGCAATAGCTTGTTGAGGGAATCTAAATGAATACTAGTAAGTAAAGCAACTGGAGAAAAGAGTCCTAGAACAATGTGTGATTTAAATAGAATTTTAAAGAGATAGATTCTGTAGATAAACTGAGCATAAAGTTGTTGTGAACAAGGGCCAACTGAATTATTCGTCATAAGTGTATGTAGTTTAGTTTTTGCAATTCCAGATTTTTTTTGTTTGCCGGTATGTGAAGAGCTCATATCACCACTGGTGCCGTAAGGCGGATTTATTAAAAAAAGAAGTTTTTCACCATTTAACAATCCTTTGATAAGAGAAGGTGCCTTTTTGTAAAGTTTGCTGGACTTAAAATCTGCTAAGGATAAATCATAATTATTTTTAACCTTGTCAATTAGTTTAGAGAATAGCTCTATATCATCATTCAAAAAATCATATTGAAACTTCGTAGCAGTAGTGTTGTAATTCGTAGCAATTGCTAGGTCATGGTCTTCTAGTGTACTTACAAAGAGATTGGCGAAGTTATAATCCCTAGTTAAATTACCTGTTCCCCAAGCACAATCCCATACCATATAATCATCACGCCATGTATAACCTACATGTTTATTAATAGCACGATGGCATTCATCACACCAAACTGAAGGAGTATAGAAGTCACCGTTATACCTTCTTTCGCTATCAAATATTAAACGATCACATATAGCAGTAAATATTCTTTTATCTTTTGCATTATAGACAAATTGGTAGTGTTGTGTAAAAGCATTAAATGCATCTGTATAAACTTCAATATTATTTTTATCTCCAAATGTCGCTCTATCTTTTTTCTTTGGATGTGGGTAGCAATCATCTTGTGAAACAATAAGTTGCATAAAGAGTTCAACTTGTTCACGAGGAGTATATTTGTTTGTACCATCAGCTTTGTGCTTGAGTACTCTTAATGAAAAATAATCAAATACCTTAGAGATGCTTTGCGGTGTGATACGAACATAAGTCTTGATGTTTTGAGCAAGATTTTCAATTTTTTCAATAACTTCATCAAAAGAGAAGTTATCGTCAATATCAAAAACAAAACACTCCGATTGTAATTTAATGTCGTTGGTCAACTCTAAGATAAGATCAGGATTCTTATCTTTTACACTAGAAGGAGCTATCTTCCAATTGTAGGGTTTATCTAAGTAAGGAATAAGATAGTTGCTATGTAGAACAAAACATTCATCTCGATCGCCTATTAGAATAATATCGGGCAATGTTTCACCAATTAGAGAGAATTTTTTTAAGTAATAAAGAACCTGGCCTATAGCAATACTCCTCACATGAGCAGAAGTAAAGCTTTCTTCAAATTTAGTTTCAATAATGATTTTAAGAATATGATGAGAGTTATAACTTAGAGGAGTTTCAAGGACACCATCTGTATTGCATACCGTGTGAATGTTACCGAGAGGATAGTACTTCAATAGCTCTTTGTGATAGGTACTTTCAATTAGTTTTTCAGAATCGGCACTACGTAAGGATTGAATAAAGTGAGTACTACGCATAGACATCACCCTAATAAAATAAGTTCAAGAGAAATATATGTTGAGCATTAGTGGGGTATGTCTAAATAGGTAGTGATTTGCCAATAAGCTTGTCCTAGGATGTAAAATATAGTAATAAATAACTAGAATATAGAATCCAGTGTCTAGGGGTTATGTTGAATAATACGATGTAAAATAATGTCTTCTACATAACTAGGATTGATTTCGGAAGCAATAAACTTCCTTTTATTGTTAATGCAGCTAATGATTTCACTACCAGAAACCGCAAAAGGAATCAGTATAAGATTATTAGTGTTAGTGTTGAGAATGCAAGAACAGGTTCTTCGTCAGAAGATCTTTTAATTAATTTACTAGGTAATGGTTTGGCAAGAATCTGTATGCGACGATATACCTATCCAAATAATAAAGAATTCATTAATATTGGTATTAAACTATATATTTATAAAGATTTAACTTTTGATAAGTTATTAGAGGGTAAAGATAGTATACTTGATAAAGGTCTAGAAGTTTTAAGAAAGAAGATTGGTTAAAAACTATAGTTCGGGTTGATATTAATGATTGTAAAATAGAGGATAGAACATAGTATCCCTATGAGAAAAAATAGATATTTTAGAAGTTAATAAATTAATATTTATAGGGATGCAACATTTTCATATTTCCATCTGTATATAAGTTAGAACGGTAAATAAAGCTGTTAAAACTTTTATTAAAGAAAGGGAATAAAAACTATGAAAAAATTAACACTCTATGTACTTTGTGCACTAATGACACTATCTCTTGTAGCATGTGGAGGTAAGAATAAAACACAGGATGCTAATGGAGTGATTGGCGGAGATCCAGCAACATGGGGACCGGTAGAGGATGAAAGTACAGTTCAGCCTGCAAGTCCATTTATTGATTGCAGCACACTGGAAGAAGCAGCTTATATAGCAGGATTTGATATGACAATCCCAGAAACTATTGAGGGTTATTCAACACGAATTATTCAGGCAATTGATAATGAGATGATTCAGGCAATCTACACTGCTGATGAGAATGATATAATGATTCGCAAAGCGGCTTTAAAAGAAGACATTAGTGGAGATTATACTACATATGATTCAGAGGAAAAGAGTACTGTTGATGATGTGGAAATTACAGTAAAGGGACATGGTGAAACAAAATATCTTGCAACATGGATAAATGGTGAATTTTCATATTCTGTACAGGTAAGTGTTGGTACAGATATGGAGAGCATAATGGAACTGGTTCATACAGTAAAATAAAAAGAAGGGGTAATATCATTTCGGACTTTAATACAGCAGGTAGTGTAGTGGGGAAATACGAAGATAATAAAGCTTATTTTAAGTTTATAGATACAGTAGAATCTAGAAAGTATGAGGATTATGCAATTGATAATAAAAATATTCATTGTCTATTAATAAAATGTAAAATAGGTAAATCAGAATTTGCATTTGCGACATTGATACTTGATTCAAAGGAATAACGTAGGAATTTATTCTACTCAACACATAGTTATTTAACAAGCAAATAAAAATATCATTTTAGAGTAGGTGTTATGCTTACTCTTTTTCATTGACTAAAATTATATTTATAGGAATGCAAAATTTTTTAAGTGGTTGTGGCCTAATGGCCCTGCTAATTTTATGGGGGCTATTCAGGAGATTAAAAGAAATTGAAAAAGAGAACTCTCAGAGGCAGATCTATGGCTTGCCTCTTATTTTTGGTTTAAATAATGATTATGATAGAGAAGTGTGATAATATTTAGAATAGATATTTTATAAGTCAATAAATCATAGTTTTTAGGAAAAAATCTATTAGATGAGGTGATAATATGGATTATAATAGGCTTATTGATGGGATAAAAAGATTTGGTTCGTCAGAAAGAGAAATCTGTATACATGGTATAGGCATACTTCCTGAGTAGGTTAATGAAAATGTTATTATTGCTCCTTGGTGGGAACCATCTTTTTTACCAGACTTAGGAGAAGCTAACTATCTAAGTAAATCAGATTTTTCAGCTATTAAAGTATGGGATATTACTACAGATGAGAATAAAATTACTTATATTAAAACTGGAATTGGAGCTCCTGTTTTAATGGATGTATTATTGACATTAGGTGTAACTAAATGTAAAAAAGTAATTTTCATCGGTTCAGTAGGTTCTTTAGATGAAAAAATTGGTATAGGAGATATTGTTATTCCTGAATTTAGTATTTGTGGGGATGGTGCAAGTAGATACATAGCTTCAGATACTTTAAACAATCAGGATTGTTGGGGAGAGTGTGTCTACCCTGATTTAAATTTATTAAATGAAGTTAAAAACATAACAAAAAATATTTGTGAAGAAAACAATATTAAATGGCACTTGGGAAGAAACTTTAGTATTGATACAATTTTTGCACAGTTTGCTCATATTGATACAATCTTAAAGCTGAACTGTAATGTTATTGAAATGGAAACAGCTGCTGCTTTTCGTGCTGCAAAAATAGCGAATATATCAATAGCTGCTATTTTTAGCGTATCTGATAATGCAATTATAAATAAATCTTTGGTTAGTGGGAGAACGGAGGAAGAAATAGTTTACCGTAAATTTGTTAGAAAAAATATTTTTCCTCAAATAATTTTAAAGTTGTTTCAACAAAGCTCACTAAATCTTTAAGCTAATCTAAACTTCTAAAATATAATTTATAGAGCAACCCTAAATAAAATTATGTACACAATAAATAGTTATTTAATAAGTAAATAAAAATATCATTTGAGGATAGGTCCTAATGGGCTTATCCTTCTTTTTTGTGATAAAATACTGATTTTATAAAATAGTTGTGTTAATATGAATTATAGGTAAGTAATATTATAGTTTTATAGGGAGAGATCAAGATGTATGAATTTGAATATGAATTGACTAAATCAGATTATGTAGATTTTAACTTATACCATGCTAAGAACTCAAAAATAGTTAATAAGATGTTGATAGTATATAGAGTAGTAGGGCCTCTTTTAATTTTACTAGGAGGATACTATATGACGGATGGATATAAAGATTTAATAGGGATAATTATATATGGAATAAGTTCTCTTTTATGGTTTATATATTGTCCAAGACTTCACTTTAAATCAATAAAAAGAAACATAACAAGAATAATTGATGAGGGGAAAGATACAAGTTTATTTGATTTAAGACAAGTTGTTGTTAATGAAAGAGAAATAACAGAAGAAATAATAGATCATAAAACATTTAAGTCGTGGAAGAAAATTGTAAAAATGGGAGTAAGTAAAGATAATCTATTTATATATGTTTCTGATGTGGATGCATTGATTATACCTAAAAAAATTATTGGGGATGAGAGCAAAGCTTTTATAGAATACATAACAAACAAGTTTATAAAATAAAAGTATCATTTGGCTAGGGCTATGCTCTAGCTTTATTTTTGGCATGAAAAAAGAAGTAGACTGTGGATCTACTTCTTTTTTGTTAGGGACCTTGTAATTTGAGGGGAGTTACAGGGTGTATTTATAAATATTACCGCAACGGACAAGTAATATTTATGGATATATAATAACATTTAAATACAAAATGAGTCAATATTTGATAATATATTATAAAATATTATAGTTAATTATTTATGTTTTGTAGAAATATACCTAATAAAGTGATATAATATTTAATGTTGGGGATTATTTAGGGGAATAAATATAGAAAAAGATACTACATTTAATGGAGGTTAAATTAGTATCTTTTTTATTTGATAAGCTAGGAACTCAGCCCTACTCTTATTTTTTTCATGAAAAAAGAAATAGACTGGGGAATCTACTTCTTAAGCCAAAGGAGCCCTGTAAATTTAGGGGGGGATAGGGTAAATTTATAAATATTACCGTAATGGACAAGTAATATACAGCATCAATATCTTCCATGCTTTTCTCAAAGTCATCCACCATATCTTTTCCTATTGAAAGACCATATCCTTCGTACTTTGGTTCTGAAAGATATTTTGTCCATATAGTATCAGTACAATAAATATAGACTAATTTTGTATCAATTTTATCTTTTTGAACTGTTCTTACCATTGAATGAGAGTCGTAGTAATCATTTCCGTTGTTAAATAGTAGCTCAATCATACCGTCGTCTGTCTGAGTAACCGAAAATAGATCATTTTCATAAGGTGGGTTCCTATGTGTTTATCTCTATTAATGATACCATTTTTAAAGTCTATATTATCGGTAGTTAAAGCACGTATTTTGGATTTCTGATCTATCTTATAGCTAAATAAAAAGTGAACTTAAAATACGTATAGGGAAATAGTAAAGTTTCTAAATTAAGTATATTAAAGGTAAAAATTACTCTAAGTAAATAATGAATTTGTTAAGATAATATGATAATATTTAGAATAAATATTTTTGTGAAGAAAGGATAAATTATGAAATCTAATAAGATGTTGTTATTTGTATTAAGTATTATTATAATTTTATCTTTACTTTATGTATCTGTTTGGAGCCATGATATTATTGGAGTTGCAAAAAACAAAATAGAGGAAGATGCTCGTAAAAGTCAAAAGATAGATGAGAGTTGGCTTGTTGCAAAAGATGTAAATGATAAAATGGCGGGATTGCTCTTTTATGATGAGGAAATAAGTCATCATGTCTTTTCTATATATTTAAATAAAGATAATTTTTCACTTGGATATATGTTTCAGTTTGGTGGTAGCTTATTTGGCGATAAAGCAGAAATACAAGGAATTTCTTATCAGGGGAAAGGGATGGTGTTACTTTCATTAAATGGTAAAGGAATTAAGGAGATTAAAATAGAAAATGGTGTAGAAATACAAACTATTCAGCTTGATCCCGCTAAACCTTTTGTAGTTATTATACCACCATCAGATGATGGGAGGGTGTCCTTATACGATATTAATGGGGAAAATATTGCTATAGATACTATTCATGCTTACTAAAGATTAGAATAGTATAAAAAAATAACTTATGAAACTTTTATTTAAGTAAAAATATTATTTAATATAGGGTAAGTCCTAATGGGCTTATTCTTCTTTTTTTACTAAAAATACTGACTTAATTATAAAAAAATGATAAATTTAGAGTAAGAAATAAATATATTATGAAGAGATGTTGGGGGAGAAAATGAAAAATTTAAAAAAATATAAAGTTGTAATAGTCTGCACTATACTTCTTTTAATAATCTTTTTACAGTATATACCACGGCCTGTAGATAAAAGTATTCAACTAGTACAATATCAAAATAACAATCTTTCTTACGAACAACCACTATCTATACAAATAGAAGGTAAATATTATAGATCTCTTTTTAAAGATGATCTTTTTAAAGGTTCTATTAACTTGAACAACTACGACTTTACAGAAGAATGGCATACTGTAGATATTGTATTCAATGATGGATATGGTATTTTAAGATATATAAAATTGAATAATACACCTTTGGGAGATTGGTCAATAGATAGTAAAACTTTAGGAATAATATTAGCTATACCGGGATTTGATAATTTTTCTATTCTTTTTGATGGGGGCCAAAATAGTAATCCTTCACTATGGTCTAGCAAAAATACATTATTTATTTCTTATCCAGCTAATAATAGAAAAGAAGCTTTAAATATTCTAGAAAAATTATCTAGCCGTAGTGAATTGGTCTCAGATTTTGAGTGGAACTAAATTCACTAAAAGAGTTATTTAACAAGTAAATAAAATATTATTTAGCTAGAACTTTGGTTCTAGCCTTTGTTTTTTTTGTTCAAATAATGATTTTTGTGGGAATATATAATAATATCTAGAATATATATTTGTTATTTTGAATTTAAAAAGGGGAAAAGATTATGAAAGGTAAAATTAGTAGGCGTATCTTATGTTGTTACAATTTATTTCTAGCACTAGGAGCAATATGGTGTGGTACTATGATGGTGACAGGAGCTTTAGGTAAGTACCCTGTAGAATGGATAGGAAAGCTTCCGTTTACCAACTGGATATTTCCAGGCATTATTGCTATAGTGATTTATGGAATAGGCAATTTACTAGCTACTATATTTAGTCTAAGTAAAAAGGATATAGGGGTAGTAGTTTCAATTACTATGGGTATATTATTATTAGTTAGCATGTTGTTCTCTATAAAAATGCTAGAAGAAGTTTATTTACCAACTATAGAATTTATAGTTGTAAGCATTATCCAATTGGTATTAAGCTTATTTGTTCTAATGAATTCTTATAAATGCACGAAAAATAAAATGAAGTCAATTTAATTGGCTTATAAGAAAGTTGAAGAGGAGTAGGAATATTTCAAATAGACGTTAGTCCAATAAAATAGTTATTTAATAGGTAAGTAAAAATATCATTTGAGGATAAGTCCTAATGGGATTGTCCTTCTTTTTTTGTACTAAAATACTTAATTTGTTATAAAAATATGATAAATTTAGAATCAGCAAAAATAGATATTTTATTAAATTAAAAATTAAGTTGATGTGGAGGGTATATGAATTTAATATATGAATATAGTGGTATTATGCGTAGTATTGATAGTATTATGGCGTTTACTGGCGAAGAACAAACTGATTTTTGGAGTGAGCCTTTTTTTAATTTTTTCCCTGATATAGATAAGAAAGGGTTTAAAACACTTACTAATGAACAAAGAAAACAATATTTAATAGATTATTTTTTAAGGTTCGAAAAAGAGAATAAAGAGATTATTGCTGAAAAGATTTATAAGTATAATGAGAGATGGGAAACTTATCAATCGCAGATTGTCGATGCTTTGCAAGAAGCTTTTGGCGTAGATTTGATGGAGTTGTTCAATGATATGAGAGGATATATAACTTTTAATCCAGTTTGTCCGAGGTATCTTGAAAATAATACTTTTGATGTATTTTATTTAAATAGTGAAAAAGGGGCATTAGGATTATCCATACATGAAATTATTCATTTCGTTTGGTTTCATGTATGGAATAATTATTTTCATGACTCGTATGATGAATACGAATTACCTCATCTGAAGTGGATATTAAGTGAAATGGTTGTTGAACCAATTATGCGAGATGAAAGGCTTAGAGCAATAAATCCTTATTTTGATGGGGGAGGGTGTGTTTATCCATACTTCTACACCCTAAAGATTGAAAATAGACCTATATTAGATATTTTATATGAGATGTATCAATCAATGAGTATGGTTGAATTTATGAAAAAAAGTTATGAGTTATGTTTAGAATATGAAGCTCTAATAAGAGAGCATATTGATACAAATGAACGATAACTAGTTGTAAGTATAATCAAAAATTTAAATTTCATTCGAACAAATAGTTATTTAACAAGTAGATAAAAATATTATTTTAGAGTAGTCGTTATGCCTATTCTTTTTCGTTGACTAAAATTATCCTAATACTGATTTAATCATAAAAATATGATAAAGTTAAAATAAGAAAAATAGATAATTTGTTAATAGAATAGGGGATGATATGTAATGTTTGAGATGTATTTTATATGTCCAACTGTATTTTTTATATTTACAATTGTATTTCCTCTTAGTATAACTGAAAAGATACCTCCAGGCATGAATGTTGACATTTTTCAAATTCATGCAGATGACATTAGGAGAATAGGTTCTGAAAAACGCAATTACTTACGAAGAAAAGTCCTGATTCACTTTGGTCTTGCGTTTATCATAACACTAACAAGTAGCATAATATTTTGTATATTCGATGATGCTAATGCGCTATTATTACTTACATTAAGTAATGTACTAAGTCTTAGTATAGGACTGGCTACTGCATTACTACCTCTTAAAAAAGTTGCAAATGAACTGAAAAAGAAGTAGATTAGTCCTAAGGTAAGGCACAAAAAATAGTTATTTCAATAAAAATATCATTTGAAGATAAGTACTGATGGGCTTATTCTTCTTTTTTATGCTAAAATACTGACTTGATTAGACAAGCGTGACAATATTTAGAAGAGATATTTTATAAGTCCATAAATTAGAATGCACTCATTAGACTAAATGAATACTTGTTTACAAAATATATTATGATATAAATTATATCTAGAACGGAGCTTTTAATATGAAAAAGAAAAGATTTGAGATGCCTGTTGCGGTACATCTTTTGCTTATTAAAGATAGTAAAATATTATTACTAAGAAGATTTAATACAGGTTATGAAGATGGGAATAAATGAGTTTATGGAAATTAAAAAGATTAGGAATGCTGTCGGTGCTATTATAACTCAGAACAATGAGATTTTACTTATACATAAGGTCAAATTAATGGATGTACTTGGAGAGCCACAAGCAATTCAAGGAACTTGGGATTTTCCTAAGGGTGGAGTATTACCTCTAGATACTACTTTAGAAGAAGCCTTAATGAGAGAACTTAAAGAAGAAACTGGTTCAACACAATATAAGATAGAAAAAAGATTTGCTGAAACTATTAATTTTAGTTTTCCAGAAGGGCATAAATACGAAGCTCAAGAAACTGTGATGTACCATGTGGTATATACAGGTGATAGAAGCGATATAAAGATACAAGATGATGAAATTGATGACATTATGTTTGTTAAATATGATAATGTTTTGGACATTATTACACTTGACGAAACAAAAGAATTTTTCAATAGTGTTAAGCGAGGGTTAGAATAATATGAAGGTATATATTACAAGACATGGAGAAACATTATGGAATCAAGAGGGAAAAATGCAAGGTTGGAAAAATTCCAATCTATCTTTGAAAGGAATAGAAAATGCTAAGAAATTAGGTCAGCATTTAAAGGATATTAGATTTGATGCTGTTTATTGTAGCTCTTTAGGTAGGGCACAAGAAACTGCTGCTCATATTATTGGTGATAAACCACTTGTGATTACCTATTGCGATGACTTAAAAGAAATGAATTTTGGTAAGTGGGAGGGTATGAGGCATACCGATATAGATTTACTATATGCTGAACAAAGAAATAATTTTTGGAATAATCCTCTACACTATAAAAGTATTGAAGGAGAAAACTTTTCAGACCTACTAGCAAGGGCAGAAATTTTTATAGAAAAACTTAAACAGTTAAAAGATGTAGAAAATGTGCTGATAGTATCTCATGCTATATATATTAAGGCATTATATTCTGTGATTAAAGGATACACTGTAAATGAATTTTGGAACCCACCCTTTATTAAAGATACAAGCTTAACTATCTTAAATATACAGGATAGCAAAATAGAAATAGAACTTGAGGCAGATACTTCTCATTTATTTTTATGATGAATTAACATTTTAAGTGCAACACCTTCAAAATAATAAAAATAGC